>ERZ773103.1676-NODE-1676-length-22727-cov-3.790799_pt1 | contig 22727 bp, 13 predicted proteins | sample MGYA00511118_ERZ773103 | MGnify/ENA primary metagenome ERZ773103 (study PRJEB29015, sample SAMEA2737821) | human gut metagenome | biome: human gut; feature: human-associated habitat; material: faeces | place: China | collected 2012 ... | reverse complement strand
CGGGGGGGGGGAGACTAAATGAGAAGCGTTCTGATTGTTGACGATGAGAGAATCGAACGAGAAGGAATCGCAGCTCTTCTCCAGATGGGAAATTATAATCTTGAAATTCTGGAGGCAGTGAATGGAAAAGAAGCATTAACAATATTGAAAGAAAAAAAACCGGAGATTTTGCTGAGTGATATCCGGATGCCATTTATGGATGGAATTGAGCTTACACGCCAGGCAAAAATTATGAATCCAGATATGGCAGTTGTGATCTTCAGTGGATTCAGTGATTTTAATTATGCTAAAGAAGCAATCCGCAATGGCGTGCTGGAATATATCCTGAAACCGGTAGATCCACAGGAATTTAAAAATGTCATGGATAGTGTCATGTCATATCTGGATAAAAAGAAACAGAACGAAGAAGCAATGCAGAAAAAACAGGAGTTTCTTGGGCAGTATTTTCTGCATAAATTTATCCATAATGGAAAATCTGAAATTATGGATGATGCAATGAAAATTCTGGATGTTTCCTGGTGGAACAGAACCGGAAGAATGCTGTTGCTGAATGGTGAGGATGGCTTTTTTGAGAACTATGACGGCGATTTTGAACAGATGCTGACAGAAGAACTTCCATTTTCATTTCATTATCTGAATTATGACTCGGACAGTTCCATCCTTTGTTTTGAACAGAATGTTAAAGTAGATTTTCAGATTCTTGCGAAACATATATTTGAGTTTGTTGAAAAAAGCTGCGGCAGACAGATTTATATTGCAGTTTCCAGTCAGCTCGAAGGGAAAGAGGCAATTCCACAGGGAATGAAAGAACTGGAAAGTCTCATGGAAAACAGGTATTACCGAGCCGATCAGTGGATTTTTATGCCGGATACAAACTGGGAAAACAAAGAGAATTATGAGCTTCCTCTTGAAATGGTCGAAAAAATGGAAGAAGATATCAGGCTTCATGATATTGCACATCTGTGGGAGCATTACAACAAGTTTATGAAATATAAGGAATATGGAGCAGGATTTTCTTATATTTATATGAATTTCGTATGCACTAATCTGATCAAGAGCATGTATACGCAGATGGATTATCCGGTTGAAAAATATTCAAATGTGATTGAAAAAATGTTTCATGTAGAAAATATTCAGGAAGTTGCAGAGGCACTGGAAGAGACGATACATCTTTTTGAGCAAAAACTGTTTTCTGTCAAAAACAGTAACAGGAGTGAAGTTGAAAAAGTAAAAAGCTATATCTATGCACATTATCAGGAAGACATAAATCTTGAATTCCTGAGTGCGGAAGTGTACCTGTCACCGGGCTATATGAGTTATATTTTTAAGAAAGAGACAGGCGAAGGTCTTGCTCAGTTCATCAGGAAATTCAGACTGGAAAAGGCAAAGGAGCTTTTGTGTACAACAAATAAAAAGATTGTACAGGTTTGTGCGGAAACAGGATTTACGAATCCATCGTATTTCTGCAAGAGCTTCCGCGAATACTATGGATGCAGTCCGGATCGTTTTAGAAAAAATGAGATTCAGAGAGAAACCATGTGAAAAAATGAAATAATATTTAAAAAATGCAGTGAGGAAATTATGTGAATATACACATAATTGAAAAAGATGTAAAGCAATATTGAGGGAAGGGTGAGAGGATGAAGAAGCGCAAGTGGCATAAGATAACAGCAGCTCTGGCAACTGTTGCTGTAATACTGTCATCGCCGGGAATTACAGATCTGGTGAAAGGATCGTCAACTGAATTTGTTGATATGGTACCAATATCTGAGGAAACTATTCCGGCAAGTGAAAATGAAGAAAACATCTCAAGAGCGACAGAAGACTTCTCAGATACAACAGAAGACTTCTCAGATACAACAGAAGATTTTTTTGAAACAACAGAGGAACCTGAAGAGAATTTCGGAAGTGAAACAGCCGCCGAGGAAGGTTCGGAAAATAACGAAGCAGACAGTGTAGACTGTATTGAAGATTTTTCCTGTGAAGACACAAGCAATACAGAAAATGTCAGTCCAGATTCTGCTTCCGCTGTGACAGTTCTTCAGAAGGCAGACGAGACAGAAAACACAGAGCTGGCACAGGGAGAGGTACACAAAGCAAAAATTTCTTCAAGCGTTCCAGAGGGACAGGAGGCGGCAAAAGTCAGACTTTATCTGACAGATGCACAGAATGAAACTCCGGTGACAGACCTTAAGATCACTCTTTCAAGTGGAAAGAGTACACAGGAGATCGCAGAGGATCCGGTTCAGCTTCCGGAAGCTCTGAACCAGAATGAACCTCTCACAGTCACACCGGTTACGGAATACCAGCTGGATGAAGATGGCGATTATGTATTTGACGAAGACGGTAATTATCAGATTTCAGCTTACTATCTGGAATATGAAGTACCGTCTGGTGGCAGTACAGCGTTTGAGACATCTTTTGTTTATACAACAGATGCCGAAGAATATGATTTCCAGGCAAAACTGAGAGCCAGAATGTTCCGTGAGCCAGAAGGAACAGGCGAAGAGATTTCACTGAACGAAGAGGAAAGCAGACTCACACTTATCTGGAACAGCCAGGCAGAGCATGAAACGGAAGATGATGCTCTGGTGGAGATGGAAGAACTGGCAGCCGAGGATGTAGGGGAATCGAGGCCTTTGAAGGCTGGAGACTGGTTGTTCCTGGATGTGGAGCAGACTAATAGCTGGAAGCTCGATAATGCACAGGTATCCATCAATTATGGAGTCTCGAACGCGCTTAGTTGGAATAAGAAACCAATGACAAAAGGAAATGATGGAAAATTTCGGATCCAGCTTACTAAGGAGATTGTTGGTACGAACAACAGTTTTAAATTTACTCTGGATAATGCAAATGGTGGGAATGCAATATGGATGCCGAGCGGAGATAATTTATCTTTCACTCAGAATAACGGCTCAAATCTCTATATAGCAACTGATGATTGGAACGGAGAATGGGGCAGAGGGTGGTGTGATCCATTGAATGATCACATTTTCTTCGCCGGAAAAACCATGTATTTTGAGAATAATACAGAAGAACCTCTGAATGCAGTTAACGCAGTCTTTTACGAGAAAGACGCAAAGGGGAATTTACAGCAGGTAGGACAACCTGTTGAAATGACAGCCATTCAGATGACAGCCATTCAGAATGGTTTTTCAGTAACGATCCCAGCAGCGGCATGTTCGTATGTACAGTTTACGGATGCATCGGGAAAGATATTATTAGGTGATACTTACTCAAACTTCTACAGTCAGGGAGCAGGTGAAGATGGTGTCGAGAGTGTTCTTTTTGCAGCCGGCTCCATGGACTGTTATAAATATGCCGGAACACCTGAAGAATCCACCTGGGGAGTGCTGGGCGAGAGAACCGTTTATTACGATGCGACCCTGTCAAAGATGTCTTATGCAGGAAGCAGTGGAAATGATGGCAAAGGAATTCCATGTGATAGTAATTCAAAGGTTTACTACTATGCCACCAAAGAGAATGGAAAGGATCCAGTTTATGGTGAGATGACACCTGTGAAAGATTCAGATCTGTGGAGTGTTAGTCTTTCCGGAGTTTATACAAAAATCCGTTTTGCAGGATACGACGTAATAGATGGAAATGCATCTGCAAATGCGGATGAAACAGAACTGGTGGACATCCCATGGGATATGAAAAATCCATGTTATTTTGGAGATGACAGCGACGATGTGATCTACAAAGGCGGCAACCGCGGCGGATACTGGGGTGAGAAAGGCAGCTTCCGAGATGCAGAGAGTGGTAAGGAAACGACGGTTGTTGATGTGCCAAATGGGACTTTCACCAGGGATTCCCATACTTTGTATGTCGATACCACCCTGTACGATTATTATTCAGACTATGAGCTGAATGGACAGAACCGTGATAATTATGATGACAAAGTAGATATTGCCAGTCACAGGATCTATCAGCCGTTCAGACAGTTTAATCAGGCTTTAAGTACATATTATGAACAAAATAATGTAACCTATCCGCTTTATTGGGGAAACTTCCAGAACTATAGTGGTTCTCATTTTGATGATATTGCAGATACTTTGGATCTGTATGGATATTCTAATAAAAAACAGTTCTTTTATGAAAACAACTCGATGTGGGATATTAATGGAGCGGAAATAAAGAAGGACGGGCAGAATGCAACACAGGGCTTAAGTGGAGCACAGTTGGCAAGTGGATCACTGACACTGGCAAGAGGTGCGATCGCCCCGTTCTTTGACGAAGATTTTCTGAAAGGCAATAACAGTAAGCATACAGTCCTGGGAAATGTATACCATAATGTTACTTTTCCCTTTATAAAAAAAGCACTGACCAGTTCTGCTGATACCTCAAAGGAAGGAACCGTTGACTACTGGTGCTTTGACAGCGCAGATCAAACTAACTCAAACAAAAATCTTCGTCTGAAATATGATTCCTCGAATGGATATTTTCTGCAGTCAACGAATGACATTGTAAGGGGGCAGACAGTAGGGGATGGACATCCGGCCACAGCAGTTGGAAATTATTTTCCTTTAAACTCATCATTAGAGAGTGGATATGCCTGTAGGCTGAATTATGGATTTGGACAGAAACTTCAGCTTAAATTTCGTCTGACACAGGATGGAACAGTTACAACTACAAGCAATAAAGAAGTTCCGATAGAATTCAACTTTTCAGGTGATGATGATGTATGGGTGTTCATAGATGATCAGCTGGTTCTTGATGTGGGCGGCGCTCATGATGTTGTATCCGGCCGTATCAATTTCAAAGACAAGACTGCCTGGGTAAGTAGAGTAAAGAATCAGTCATGCGGCGGATTTACTGATAATCAAACATCAGATTTTCCGGAATCTTTAAAAAATGATTTGGATTTTTACAAAAAAGAACATACTTTGACCATGTTCTACATGGAGCGTGGACTTTGGGAATCGAATATGAAGATTACCTTTAACTTTCCGGATGAGAACCAGCTTCAGGTGGAGAAGCAGCTGGACACTACAGATGTAAATGAGCTGTTCAAAGGCTTATTCGAAGGTACAGACCTGTTTGATTTCAAAATTAAGAACCTTGCAACACATTATGGAGAAAAAGCTGCTTCAGCCACAACAACAGCACCGGTGAAGATCAGTGATTTGGCTTACAAGGTTGCTCCGGTACCAGATACCGGTAATATATTTGAAAAAGCTTCAAATGAGGGATTTAAAGATTCCGTTCACTGGTATGCGAAAGAACAGGACGTGGAAAGTACTTGTCGGTCACAGCGATATGGAGAACTGACTTTAAAAGATCCGTTAGATATTTCCAATATGCAGTATCTGAAATTTAAGTTCTATTACGATTACGATGACACCCCATCACTTTCCAATATGTATCTGCAATTGGTAGATTCAAGTGGTAAGGAGGCAGGTTGTCTGGATAATCCGGATAATCCGGATAAGGAAACTCTTTCCGGACGAACCTATGGTACTGTTTCTGTTGCAAGCAAACAGTGGATAACTGTAAAACTGGATCTCACAAAATTGTCAGGAATTGAAGGCTTTGGTAGCTTGAAAAAAATCCGTTTCGGTTATAACTATCCAAGACATATTTATCTGAAGGATTTTATATTCCGTCCGACGGCAGAACTGACAGCTTCTACCGGATTTGCGACGAAGCAGTATGATATTGCGGACTATGGTTCAGCCAAATCAGGTAATCTGGAAAATCCAAAAGGTGCGGTGTACACTTCTTCTGCAAAGTCAGGAGCCTATGCAATTGAGGATGATGGAAGCTTTGTATTGCGGGATAAGGAAACCATTACATTCAGAGATCAGTTCCGTCGAGGCAGTTATATTTACCTGAAAGAAAAAGTCGATCCAAATCTGTTTGATACGACTTGGACCATGTTTGAGAATGGACAGTCGGTGACTTCCATGGGAGCAGGCAGAACTGTAACAAATGGAAGCGACGTGAGCAGCCTCAATGAGGTGAAAGGGCTCTCCGTCAATGATGGAAGAAAAGAAAATATAGTTTTGACTGATGCCGAAGGAAAGAACCCTCAGGAAAATAACAAGTATGATGGAGATAGACCAAAAAAACAATCTTCAGAGAATACTTCAGAAAAAGTACCGGAGGATACCTTCGTATTCCGTTCTTATGCGAAACCGGATGATACTACGACTTTAACCAAATTGAAGGCAGTCTTTTACAACAAAGTCAAGACAGGTTCACTGAAACTCACAAAATCGCCGGCATACAGTCCGGCAGATGATTCGCTGAATGGTACCTATACATTCAAGATTACATTTACCAATGTGGGTGGTGCAGGACTGGAGACAGCGCCGATCGTACAGATGGTACAGCTTAAATTAAACGAGACGAAGGAGATCACAGGAATTCCGATCGGAACCTTCTTTACGATCGAAGAGATAACACCGACCGATGGCTCCAATCTCGACAGTATTTTGCTGAATGGAGATGTGCAGAAAGCTGGAACGACCGTGCTTCATGGAGATATCAATACAGAAAAGAAACAGGCAGAAGTAGTATTTAAAAATACGAAAAAACCAAAGGTAAATCTGTCTGTGGAAAAATTCTGGAAAACAGCAGCAGGTAAACCTTATGCAGGAACACTTCCGAATGAGATTTATGTCCAGCTGCAGAGATGGTCGTCAGATACAGCTGCATGGGAGGCAGTAAAATATAACAACAGCAGTTATACAGAACTGACATATAACAGTTATACTAGAAAATGGGAAACATCATTTAAGAACCTGGATAAATTTGTGGATTATACACAGTCACCGCAGGTTGCACGGCAGTATCGTATCGTTGAGGTAACCTTGACAAAAGATGCAGATGGAAAAGTGACAAAAGTAACACCTGTGGAAAATGGAGGCTGCATCGAGTTCACGGACGCTGGTATGTTTAAGGTTTCTTATGATTATGCTAATACCAATAGTGATTCAGGAATCTCTATTGGGGAAGATAATAATGGTTCTGCAACGATTACCAATACCTATCAGCCACCAAAGACTAATATTCAGATTTTGAAAATAAAGGCAGGAACAGCAGGAGATAATCCGGAAAAACTTGCCGGGGCAGAATTTAAGCTTGAAAAACTGACTGTCGATGGAACTATTGATTCTGCCTTTACAGCACAGACTGTTACAACGGGTAAAGAAAATGAAGAACTTGGAGTTGCAAAATTTGAAAATCTGGAAGATGGAACCTATCAGATCACAGAGACAAAAGCTCCGGAAGGATACAATCCAGAGACAAAAGCTCCGGAAAGATACAATCTTTTGAAATCACCGATTAAGGTTGTGATCAACAGAAGAGAAAACTTCATCACAGTAGATGGCGAGAATTCCATTAGATTTCTCAAGAAGAATACACTTACGATCCAGGTTGCCAATCAGGCAAAATTCCAGCTGCCGGCAACAGGAAGCTGGAGCAGACTGATCCTTGGCTTTACCGGTGCAATCATCGCCGGAACTGCGGTAATCATGTATCTGTTGTTACAAAAGCGGAGAAAGGAGGGCAAAACTTCCTGACCGCTTGAAGAAGCAAACAGATGATTCAAGTATATGATACCAGGGTTGTGGCGTGCAATGCACGAAACAATCCACAGGTATCTTAAAAAGAAAAATGAAAAAGGAAATGAAGAAAGAGAAAGAGAGGAAATGAGTATGAAGAAATTCAAAAAACTCCTTGCCGGTCTCCTTGCCGGTGCAATGATGCTGGGCAGCATGTCAGCAACTGCATTTGCAGCACAGACAACGACAACGACACCTGCGACAATTGATACAACTGATACAACTGGTAAACCTAAGACAGGATCACTGACAATCCATAAGTATGAGTATAATGGTACAGATACTACTCATAATGGTACTGGTTTAAATCCAGATGCTTTGCCAAACGACGGTGAAAAACCTCTTGAAGGTGCAGGATTTACTCTTTATAAAGTAGCGGATGTTAATGATCTGACAAAGTATTACAGTAAAAATCCGACAGATCTTCCAAGTGTAGATTCTTATTTTTCAAATGGAGAGATTGATAGCTCAAAAGTAAAGGCTACAGTGAGCGAAGTAATAACAAATGCTGAAGGAATTGCAGAATTTACAGATCTTCAACTTGGTTTCTATGTAGTAATCGAGACAACAACTCCTGCTAAAGTTACCACTCCGGCAGATCCATTCCTGGTATCTATCCCGATGACAACAGTAGATGGAGCCAGCTGGTTATATGATGTACATGTTTATCCTAAGAATAAGACAACTTATGGTGGCGTGACATTAGAGAAAAAAGGAAATAATACAACAGCCCTGAGTGGTGTAACATTTGTACTTCAGAAACAGAATGGTACTGAATGGACAAATGTCACAAAAAATGAAAAGAACAACTCTGATTTATCACTTGTAACAAACCCAGAAGGTAAGATTAATGTAGACGGTCTTTCACAGGGTACATACAGATTTATCGAGACTGACCGTGGCGGTAATGACGGATATATCATGGATGGTGCTAAAACTTATGAATTTGTTGTAGGTTCAGATGGAAAGATCACTTATGATGGAAAAACAGAAAACAATATCACAATAACTGTAACCAACGAAAAACCTGACATGACCAAACAGGTGAAGGACAGAAAATCAGGTGCTTGGAAACAGGAAACAGATTACAATGTAGGTGATATGGTACCATACCAGATCACAGTAGATGTACCATCCAATATTACTAAATTAAAAGAATTCACACTTACTGATACACCAACAAATCTTGATGACAAAGTTGAGAATGTAAAAGTGACATGTGAGAATGCCGATGTTGCAGCTAACGCATATTCAGTTGCAAAAGAAGGTGATCACGGATTTAAGATCACATTTACTCCAGCAAATATGAATGCTTATGCAGGAAAACAGCTTGTAATCACTTACAATGCAGAACTTCTCAGCACAGCAGTTACAACGACAGTTGGTAACACGAACAGCGCAAAGCTGGAATACTCCAACAAGATTCTTCCGGGACAGGATGGTGATCCATATAACCCGAATAAACCAGAAAATCCAGATACAAAACCAGGAAAAGATTATATCGAGAATACAACAACTGTATATACCTTCGGACTGCAGGTAGTAAAGAAAGCCGAGAAGGCAGATGGTACCCCACTTGGAGGCGTAAAATTTGACCTTTATAAATATGCAGGAACTGAAAGTAATCCTAATCCTACTGAAGCAGAATTAAAAGCAAATGGAACACTCATTGCAAAAAATTTAACAACTGATACAGATGGTACAATTACTAAGAGTGGTCTTGCAAACGGAACTTACTATCTGGTAGAGACAAAGACACACGATGGATACAATCTTCTGAAAGCACCAGTTAAAGTAGAATTGAGTATTGTATATACTACAAGCACTAAAGATGAATATTATAAAGATGAAAACGGTGTGAAAACTCTTGTGAAACATGAAGTTGAGACTACAACATTCACAGAAAAATCAGAAACGTCCACAGGAACTCACACAGAAACTATCATCAATAAAAAAGGCTTTACCCTCCCAATAACTGGTGGTATGGGTACAATCGCTATCACAGCTCTTGGTGTTGCCCTTGCATTCGCAGGTGTTCTGATCATCGGCGCATCCAGAAAGAAAACTGTAAAATAAGAACTGAGGAACGACTAAAGAGCATTTTGACTCGTAACTGTGAGGGTACTGAACAGTTACATGAATTCATTAATTAGCTACCATAAATCCTCTTTTTGAATAAATCCTACAGGACAGACTCGTCACTCTGCCGCAAGGCAGAGTGTGGGTGTGTCTTATTTGCCTTATATGAAGTTGTCTGAAAAACAGCTCAGATTGCTTCATATAAGACAAATGAGAGGCTGGGGCAAAAGCCCCGGCTATTACAAGGGAAAGGAACTACAGGTCATGAAGAAACCAAGGCTGACGACGATTTTCAGTATGATCCTGATCTTTGCGGGAATCTCGCTCGCATTATATCCGACTATCAGCAATATACTCGCACAGAAGCATGCTTCGCAGGCGATCACGGAGTACAATGATGAGATTAAGGGCATGGATGAAGAAAAGATCGATGCGGTAAAGGAAGCCATGCAGCAGTACAATGAACAGCTTGGAAATGCAGTTACTCAGGATGCTATCGGTGAGCAGCAGACAGGCACCAGTCATGTGGATATGCTGGATATCGGAGATGTGATCGGCTATCTGACCGTGCCGGTGATCAATGTAAATCTTCCTATATATAAAGGTACATCACAGGATGTTCTGGCCAAGGGAGTTGGCTACATTCCGGAGACTTCTTTTCCGCTGGGAGGAGAGAGCACACACAGTGTGCTGACAGGGCACAGAGGACTTCCGGATGCCAAGCTTTTTACAGATATGGACAAAGTACAGAAAAAAGATCAGTTTTATATTCATGTGCTGGATGAGGTACTTGCGTATGAAGTTGATCAGATCAAGGTGGTCGATCCAGAGGATACTTCGGATCTGGATATTGTGGAAGGAAAGGATTATGTGACGCTTGTCACCTGCACACCGTATGCTGTCAATACACACCGCCTTCTTGTGAGAGGACACCGTGTACCGTATACAGGAGAGGAGAAGGCAAAAACAGTTTCTCAGGTCCGTCCGGCGGCAATGGCGCAGCGAGTGGTAGATGTATGGCCATGGTTCCTGTTTATGATGGCAGGTGTGGCAGTGACAGAAGGTGTGATCATTTTATTGATCCTCATAAAGAGACACCATGATAAGAAGAAAAAAGGATAACAGCATTCTGGCCCAGGGTTTGCGCGAACCTTGACGATATTGAGAAAGACAGGAGAAAGCGAAAAATGGAAAATAAAAAAACAGAAGAGATCATGAGAGAGGTCCGTAAGGTGATTTTTGGCAAGGATGAATGTATCCGTCAGGTAATGACGGCAATTCTTGCGGGCGGTCATATTCTGATCGAGGATATCCCGGGGGTCGGCAAGACCTCCATGGCACTTGCTTTTGCAAGGGCAATGAACCTGACACAGAACCGTGTTCAGTTTACTCCTGACGTACTGCCGTCGGATATTGTCGGATTTTCCATGTTTATCAAGGAAAAAGAGGCATTTGTCTATCAGCCCGGAGCGGTGATGTGCAACCTGTTTCTTGCAGATGAGATCAACCGAACTTCTGCCAAGACGCAGTCTGCGCTTCTTGAGGTTATGGAGGAAGGAACGGTTACCGTAGATGGTGTGACAAGGAATGTTCCGGATCCGTTTATCGTCATTGCGACAGAAAACCCGATCGGGTCTGCCGGAACGCAGAGACTTCCGGAATCTCAGCTGGACCGTTTTATGGTCTGTATTGAGATGGGCTATCCGGATATTCAGGATGAAGTGCAGATTCTGATGGAGCAGTCCGGCTTTGGGGCAATGAAGGATGTAAAGGCTGTGATCAGTGCGGATGATCTCGCCCGGATGCAGAGAGAAGTCTCGGAGATTTTTGTCCATGAGACGGTCTGTCGATATATCGTGGATCTTGTAAATGCAACGCGCTCACATGAACTGGTGTCTCTGGGACTGAGTACCCGTGGTGCCATAGCAGTGACCAGGATGGCAAAAGCCAGTGCATATATGCAGGACCGTACATTTGTACTGCCGCAGGATGTGGCGGAGGTTTTTCCAGCGGCTGCAGTGCATCGTCTCAAATGCAGTGCGAGGGCGAAGTTAAGTCAGGGAGATCAGAGGCAGATCATCGGGGAGATTCTGAAATCTGTCAGACAGCCGCGACCGGAGAGATAAGGTATGAAAAGTAAGATCATATATATGGTACTGGTGCTGGCTACGTTGTGGGCGGCAGCAGCCGGCAGGGGAGAGTTTGCTTTTTTTTTGCTGGTTTTTGAGCTTCTTTTTGCAGTGTGTATGGCAGCCGGTGTATGGTATGTGGCGGGAAAGCTTAGCGTATCGGCGAAGACGGAAAGTTCTGCAGTCACCAGAGGCGAGCGGGAAAAATTTATTCTTGAGATCGAGAACTCGACGGTTTTTCCGGTCGGAGATATCCAGATCGTGATGGATGTCACAGGCGCAGGCAGGATCATCCGGCACACTGCGGCAGACAGAAAGAGCAGGGATTCGTGGCAGATTTTTCTGGAACCGGTACATTGCGGTTTTTTCAGAGTCGGTGTGACAGAACTCAGAGTATTCGACTATCTTGGACTTTTTTCGGCAAAGATCAGGATTCCTTCTCTTGCCAGGACAATCGCAGTCATCCCCAGAATCCATCCGATGGACGAGGAAACAGTACAGGGATTTTACGGGGAAGAGGAAGACAACGAAAATGCAGCCAGGGCAGGTACTGACAGTCAGGAGGTTTTTGATACGAGATATTACCATCAGGGAGATATGCTCAAAAATATCCACTGGAAGCTCAGTGCCAAGGAAGATGAACTTCTTGTAAAGGAATTCAGCATGCCTGCCGGTCGGATGGTCAGTGTTTATCTGGATACATCGGGCGGGACGGAAGAAAAAACAACGCCGGATCAGCTGGATGAGTTTCTGGACCTTGCGGCATCTCTGGGAAATGCGCTGGTTGAGAAGGAGCAGTTGTTTGAATATGTCTGGATGGAAAAGGGAACGAAGGAAGCCCTGCATTTCGAGGTGAACGGCAAGGAAGCTTTTTATCAGGCACTGGAGTGTATTCCGGGAATCTGTCAGGGAATATCCGACAATGTTCTGGTGCCGGAGCATGGCGGTGTCAGAATCACGATGGACGGACGGATACAGCGATATTTTCCGGAAGGTGAAGGACGTTTATGAGAAAAAAACAGACACAGAAGGAACAGAACAATATGGAGGTGCTTATCCTGGATTCAGGGTACGTCCCTCGGTCAGAAAAGAAGCAGACAGAGAAAGGCGGAATGTTTTTGTCTTTTCTGGTGCTTTTTGGGGCGGTCGGAGTTCTTGCCGGAAGTCTGGTTTCAGCGTTTTCGATAAGGGATGAGAGCTTGTGGCTTCTGATACCGGGAATTTTTCTGTTCAGCCTGTTTTTCGGATGGTTTTATGCGGACAGAAGGCTGGACTCGAAGAGAATCTATGGCTTTCTCGCAATCGTGATCCTTTATATGGCAGTCTGTTTTGTGCTGCAGAACAGGATCACCGCAGGCTTTTATCAGACAGCTGATTTTGTGATGAGCAGGATCAATCAGGTCTATCATGGAAACATGAGGCTGTATGGAGTAAAGGGAAGCGGTGATATGGTGATCTTCTGGCTGCCTGTACTGTTTCCGGTGACGGGGCTTCTGGGGGCTGGAATTGTCAGAAAGAGGAACTGGCTTCTGATCCTTTCCGTACTGTTTCCGCTGGTCGCACTGATGATGATTGCCGGAGGCAGGCCGGGAAATCTCTGGATGTATTTTCTGGCAATGAGTATTCTGCTTTTGTTCACAGCAGGGCGGAGCCATTTCTGCGGATGGAAAGCGGGGCTGGCGGCACTTCTTACTGCAGTGGTCGTATCTGTTCCGTCATGGTGTATTTCCATGCCATTGGCAGGAGCGGAGATCCCGGCAATTCAAAGAGGCACGACAAGAATACAGAATCGGCTCCTGCAGTCTCTGTGGAGTTTTCTACCGAAGATTTCAGGGGGAAATCTGCAGCTCTCTCTGGAAGGAATCGCCGGAGGGGTGGACAACGGAGAACTCGGAACGACAGACGGTGTGTTTTTTACCGGGGTGGATGCCCTGAAAGTGACCAGTGTGCAGAGACCTTCGGAGACTGTCTATCTGAGAGGATATATCGGTGAGACTTATACAGGGAACAGTTTTGAGCCGGGAGCGGAGGAAAACTTTCAGAATGCAGCGGCTGTCTGGAAAACAGACGGGGATTCCTCAATCTATATACAGAATCTTCCTTTTCTGAGGACGATGTATTATGAGAAGCAGTCGTCAGGAAAGAATGCCGGGGAGTCGGAGAGTGCAGTGAACCAGATCACCGTAGAAAACCTGAATGCCAACCCGGAGTACACATATGTTCCATATGATGCTTTTTTGAATGATGTATATCAGATCAGCAACGGGGATGGGGCAGTGTGCGGACAGAGCAGGCAGGATGATATTTTTTCCTGCTACTGGAGAAGCAATGCCAAAGAAATCCTGGAAAGCTATCGTGACGGTAAGGATACTTCCGGTGTGCTGAATGATACGGAAAAATCGTATCGGAATTTTTGCAGTACCTATGATCTTCAGATTCCGGAAAAAGGGCTTGAAAGGCTGAAGAAGGAATGTGCGGAAGCGAAGGAAGAGAATCACTGGGGAGAATCTGAGACGGGTGCAGAGATGCCGGACTGGGCAGTTGCAGATGAGTATGAAGAGATTCGCAAGTATGTGGTAAAAAGACTTCTTCGTGACTGCAGCTATGAGACAGATACGGACAAACTGAAGGACGGCCAGGATTTTGTGGAGACTTTTCTTTATGACACAAAGGAAGGCTACAGTATGCATTTTGCGGCGGCTGCGACGATGATGTTCCGTATGTTTGGCGTTCCGGCGCGTTATGTGGTGGGATATGTGGCACCACAGGAGCTTTTTTCGGAAAATGCCGACCAGACTTATACTGCCGTTCTGGAGGATGACAATGCGCATACCTGGGTGGAGATCTATCAGCCGTTTCTCGGATGGACTCCGGTGGAAGTGACACCGGGTATGGAAACAGAGTTTGTTGATCAGACAGAAGAGAAAGAGCAGAGTGATCGTGTTCCGGAGGAAGCGAAGACGGAGACGGAAGAGGAAGAAATCAGTGTATCCGGTTTTGCAGTTCGTATTGCTGGGTGGTTCACAGGACACCTTGCAGATATTCTGAAGTTATGCGCTGTACTGTGCTTGCTGATGCTTGTTCTCGGAAGCGGAATAAAGATCCGTGCCGCACATAGGGCTCGTTACGGAGTGGGAGAAGATCCGGCAGAGGCGGTGAGGGCGATTTATCGCTATATCTGTCGTATTCTGTACAAAAAGGGCATGTCGAAGGACTGCACGGCGGCAGATGGCGGAACGATTCGCTTTATCAGGGATTTCTGTCCTGTATTTACGGAGGAAGATGGCAACAGACTTCAGAAACTGATCCTGAGGGCAAGCTATGGAAATGAACCGGTGACTGAGGAGGAGCGTCTGTGGATGCGTCAGCTCTGCCGGCAGATAAAGCGGTCCGTACGTGGAAAAAAACGTTGACAAAGACCATGTCGGTTGCTATAATACCTGCATGAACAAAGGCGTTCTTTTGGAGGGTAACCTTCCGAAAGTATGCCCTTTTTTTATACTTTTTTAATGATAAATAATAAGGAGAGAATGGCATGGGGAATTATACCAGAGAAGAAATATTACAGATGGTTGAGGAGGAAGACGTAGAGTTTATCCGCCTTCAGTTTACTGATATGTTCGGTGCGATCAAGAATATCGCTGTTACGGCCCGGGAACTTCCGCGTGCATTAAATAACCAGTGTATCATTAACGCGGAACAGATTGCGGGAATGGATCCGGAGAAAGGCTCTGATCTTTATCTTCGTCCGATACCGGACACCTTTGCAATCCTGCCGTGGCGTCCGCAGCAGGGAAAGGTTGCGAGAATGATCTGTGATCTTTACTGTCCGGATGGCACACCATACAAAAACAGTCCGAGATATATTCTGGAGCGTGTGGCAAAAGAGGCAGAGCAGGAGGGATACACCTGCTATATCGATCCGGAATGTGAGTTTTTCTTATTCCATACAGATGATAATGGAATGCCGACAACCGTAACACATGAAAAGGCAGGCTATCTGGATATGAGCCCGCTGGATCTTGGTGAGAATGCAAGACGTGATATGGTACTGACACTGGAAGATATGGGAATGGAAGTAGAATCCTCTCACCATGAGGCAGCACCGGCACAGCATGAGATTGATTTCAGCTATGGTGAGGTGCGTGACATTGCAGACTGTATCATGACTTTCAAGATGGCAGTTCGTATTGTGGCAAAACGTCATGGACTTCATGCCACATTTATGCCGAAGCCAAAGACAGAAGCAAATGGTTCCGGTATGCACATCCAGTTTTCTCTGATCAAAAACGGGGAAAATGTATTTGAATGCGCAGACCGTCCGGGAGAACTCAGTGAAGATGCATATTATTTTATAGGAGGTCTTCTGGCACACAGCAAGGAAATGGCGCTGATCACCAATCCGCTGGTCAATTCCTATAAGCGACTTGTTCCGGGATATGATGCACCGACAGAACTTACATGGACTGAGAATAACCAAAATTCGCTGGTCCGTATTCCGGTAACCAGAGGAGAGGGAATCCGCGTAGAACTCCGAAGCCCTGATGCTTCTGCAAACCCATATGTGGTACTGGCAGTCTGCCTTGCCGCAGGTCTTGACGGAATCAAAAACAAGATCACACCGACAAAATCATCAAATCTTGCGGCACAGGATCAGCAGGCAGAACATCTTCCGGAAACATTAAAGGAAGCAATTGATTATTTTGAGTCCAGTTCATGGGTAAAAGAAGTACTTGGTGAGGAATTTTGCAGGCAGTATGTTGCAGCGAAAAAGAATGAATGGCTGAGATATACCAGACAGGTAACTGACTGGGAAATCGCAGAATATCTGTATCGACTGTAATGAGACTTTACACATACTGTAAGTGAGATGAATAAGACAAGGGGAAGAGGAGAGACACTTTTATGAGCAGTATTGTTATTGCATTGCCCAAAATAGAAGATGCCAAAAAAATCCGCAGCGTTCTTGAACGTCACGGATTTACGGTAGCCTCTGTATGCAGTACTGCATCAAGTGCCCTTTCGAATGCCTCGGAACTTGGAAGCGGTGTTCTGATCTGCGGACATCGTCTGCCGGATATGAACTATCTGGATCTGTCTGAGTGTCTGCCGAGAGATTTTGAAATGTTGCTGTTGGCATCTGCGAGGGTGATCTGTGAAGTGCCATCCTCTATTCTTTCAGTGGAGATGCCGATAAAGTCCGGTGATCTGGTCAACACGGTCAGCATGATCCTGATGCAGCAGGATCACAAGAGACGTAAAGAAAAAAAGAAACCCAAACTTCGTTCGGAGAAAGAACAGAATTATATTTCCAATGCGAAGATGATGCTGATGCAGCGAAATCATTTAAATGAAGAAGATGCATACAGGTATATCCAGAAATCCAGTATGGATTCCGGAACGAATATGGTGGAGACAGCACAGATGCTTCTGATGCTGTTGTATGAAAGTTGATACAGCAATGATGGAAGTAAGGAACGGATTTTTTTGATCCGGACTTCACAATATAAAAAGACGAGATATATGGAGGATGAGGAAATGGAGTTTTTGAACGGTATTTACAAAAAAGAAGTAACCGAATGGGATGAACTGTTAGGTACTTCTCTCTTAAATCAGGAAGTTATTCTGGAAGGAGCCGTTCACAGCATCCGTAATATGGGCGATGTGGCTTTTGTGATCCTGAGAAGAAGAGAGGGACTTTTTCAGACTGTTGTTGAGAATGAAAAAGCAAATCTTTCCGTTCATGATCTGAAAGAAGCGATGACTCTCCGTGTAAAAGGAATTCTGAATGAGGAAGAAAGAGCTCCTCATGGAAGAGAAATCCGTATCCGGGAGGTAGAGATTCTTTCAGCACCGGCAGAACCGATGCCGCTGGCAATTGATAAATGGAAATTAAATACTTCTCTGGAGGCAAAACTGAATTTACGTCCGATCGCACTCCGTAATGTGCAGGAGCGCTCCAAATTCAAGATTCAGGAAGCGTTGACACGTGCTTTCCGTGATTTCCTCTACGAACAGGGATTTACTGAAATCCATACACCGAAGATCGGGGCAAGAGGAGCCGAGGGTGGTGCAAACCTTTTCAAATTCAGCTATTTCCACAAACCGGCTGTCCTTGCACAGAGCCCGCAGTTTTACAAACAGATGATGGTAGGTGTTTTTGATCGCGTGTTTGAGACCGGACCGGTATTCCGTGCCGAGAAACATAATACCAAACGTCATCTGAATGAATATACCAGTCTTGATTTTGAGATGGGATATATTGACGGATTCGAAGATATCATGGGAATGGAAACAGGATTTCTTCAGTATGCGATGGAACTGCTTAAGAAGGACTATGCAAAGGAACTTCAGATCCTTAAGATCGAACTTCCGAAAGTAGATCAGATTCCGGCGGTACGTTTTGACAAGGCAAAAGAACTTGTCTCTGCAAAATATAACCGCAAGATCCGTAACCCGTATGATCTGGAACCGGAAGAAGAAGCACTGATCGGAAGATATTTCAAAGAAGAATATGATGCTGATTTTGTTTTTGTAACACATTATCCGTCAAAGAAACGTCCATTTTATGCAATGGATGATCCGGCAGATGATAAGTTTACATTAAGCTTTGACCTTCTGTTCCACGGACTGGAAGTAACAACCGGAGGCCAGCGTATCCATGATTACAATCAGCTCAAAGCGAAGATTGCTGCCCGTGGTATGGAAGAAGATGGTATGGAGCAGTATCTGGATACTTTCAAACATGGAATGCCGCCACACGGAGGTCTTGGTATCGGACTGGAGCGTCTGACTATGCAGCTTCTTGGTGAGGAGAATGTCCGTGAAGCATGTCTGTTCCCGAGAGATCTGAACAGACTGGAGCCGTAGGATAAGCAGGAGGAACAAAAATGGCAAAGATCATAGATGATGAAACAATAGAAAATGTATGCATTCTTGCGAAACTTTCTTTAAATGAGGAAGCAAAGGAAAAAGCAAAAGAAGACATGCAGAAGATGCTGGATTATGTGGAAAAGCTGGATGAACTGGATACAAAAGGGGTTGAACCGCTTTCGCATATCTTTGGTGATCAGAATGTATTCCGTGAAGATGTGGTAACAAACGGAGACAATAAAGAAGCAATGCTTGCAAATGCACCGAAGGCAAAAGAAGGACAGTATCAGGTACCGAAGACCATCGGATAACAGAAGTGATCCGGATAGAGGAGATGAATTATGGAACTGGAAACAATGACAGCATTAGAACTGGCTGCAAAGATAAAACAGCGTCAGATCCATGTAGTGGATGGCGTGAAAGCAGTCTTTGACCAGATTGAGAGTAAGGAAGGAACGGTGCATGCTTACCTTGACCTTTATAAAAAAGAAGCATATGCACGCGCAAAAGAAGTGGAAAAAGGAATTGCAGACGGTACTTATACTGGTCCGCTTGCAGGTGTTCCGATCGCAATAAAAGATAACATCTGTATCAAAGGAAAGAAAACAACCTGTGCATCCAGAATCCTTGAGAATTTTGTGCCGCAGTATAATGCGGAGGTTATCGACCGTCTGGAAAAAGCCGGTATGATCATTATCGGTAAGACAAACATGGATGAATTTGCCATGGGAAGTACGACAGAGACTTCTGCCTATGGAGTGACAAGAAACCCGTGGAACACAGAACATGTTCCGGGCGGCTCTTCCGGTGGTTCCTGTGCGGCAGTTGCAGCAGGAGAAACGTTTATGGCACTCGGATCTGATACAGGTGGATCTATCCGTCAGCCGAGCTCTTTTTGTGGTGTGACCGGAATTAAGCCAACTTACGGAACAGTATCCCGTTATGGTCTGGTTGCCTATGCGTCTTCGCTGGATCAGATCGGACCGGTAGGAAAGAATGTGGCAGACTGTGCCGCGCTTCTTGAAGTGATTGCCGGATATGATCCGAAAGACAGCACTTCACTCGACAGACAGGATCTTGATTTTTCAAAGAGTCTGGAAGATAAGAAGCTTCTCGGAATGAAATTCGGTGTACCGAAAGAATTTCTTGCAAAAGGCCTTGACCCGGAAGTGAAGGATTCTTTTATGAATGTGTTGAAGACACTTACCGAACAGGGCGCAATCGTAGAGTTTTTCTCCGTAGAGACTATGGAATATATGATCCCTGCATATTATATCATTGCCAGCGCAGAGGCAAGCTCAAACCTGGAGCGCTTTGACGGTGTGAAATATGGTTATCGTGCAGCTGAGTATGAGGGATTGCACGACATGTATAAGAAAACGAGAACAGAAGCTTTTGGTGAGGAAGTCAAACGTCGTATCATGCTTGGATCATTTGTATTAAGTTCCGGATATTATGATGCATATTATCTGAAAGCACTGCGTACAAAAGCTCTGATCAAGAAAGAGTTTGATCAGGCATTTGAAAAATATGATGTGATCCTTGCGCCGGCGGCACCTTATACAGCACCAAAGATCGGGGAAAGTCTGAAAGACCCGCTTGCCATGTATCTTGGTGATATTTATACCGTTGCAGTCAATCTCTGTGGTCTGCCGGGAATCACGGTTCCATGTGGAATGGACAAAGCCGGAATGCCAATCGGTATCCAGATGATCGGTGACTGTTTTGCAGAGAAGAAGATCCTCCGTGCAGCCGCTGCCTATGAGGCAGTCAGGGGAGCGTTCCCGACTCCGGAGAAAGGAGGCAAAAAGGCATGAAACAGTATGAGACAGTCATTGGCCTTGAAGTCCATGTAGAACTTGCAACAAAAACAAAGATTTTCTGCGGATGCTCTACAGAGTTTGGTGGCGCTCCGAATACACATACCTGTCCGGTCTGCACCGGTATGCCGGGTTCTCTGCCTGTTCTGAACCGTCAGGTAGTAGAATTTGCACTGAAAGCCGGACTTGCAGCAAACTGCCAGATCAACCAGTACTGCAAATTTGACAGAAAGAACTATTTTTATCCGGATAACCCGCAGAACTACCAGATTTCCCAGTTGTATCTGCCAATCTGTCATGATGGATGGGTAGAGATCGAAACTTCTGCCGGAAAGAAAAAAGTCCGCATTCATGAAATGCATATGGAAGAAGATGCCGGTAAACTGATTCATGATGAATGGGAAGACTGCTCACTGGTTGACTACAACCGAAGCGGTGTGCCGCTGATCGAGATCGTTTCCGAACCGGATATGAGAAGCTCAGAAGAGGTTATTGCATACCTTGAAAAACTGCGCTGTATGATGCAGTATCTCGGTGTATCCGACTGCAAATTGCAGGAAGGTTCCATGCGAGCTGACGTCAACCTGTCTGTTCGTGAAGTCGGAAGTGAATCTTTTGGAACAAGAACCGAGATGAAGAACCTGAACTCCTTCAAGGCAATCGCAAGAGCCATCGAGGGAGAAAGAGAGCGTCAGATCGAACTGATCGAAGAAGGCAGAGAGGTTGTTCAGGAAACACGCCGTTGGGATGATAACAAAGAATCTTCCCATGCAATGCGTTCTAAAGAAGATGCCAAAGATTACCGTTATTTCCCGGATCCGGATCTTCCGCCAATCCATATTTCTGATGCATGGATTCAAAAGATCCGTGAGTCTCAGCCGGAGCTTAGAGAAGAAAAACTGCTTCGTTATCAGTCGGAATATGAATTATCCGCTTATGATGCTGGAATTCTTACAGAGTCCAGACATCTGTCCCTGTTGTTTGAGGAAGTCGCAAAACTCTGTGGTAACCCGAAGAAAGCAGCCAACTGGTTTATGGGCGAAGTTCTCCGCCTTACCAAAGATAAAGGCCTTGATGTGGAAAAAGTTTCTTTTACACCAAAACATCTTTCAGATCTGATATCCATGGTGGAGAAAAAAGAAGTCAGCGCCCAGAATGCAAAGAAAGTTTTCGAAAGAGTCTTTGAAGAAGACATTAATCCTGTGGCATATATCGAAGAACACGGTCTGAAAATTGTTGAAGACACCGGACTGCTCAATGATACGTTACAGAAGATCATGGACGAGAACCCCGGCCCCCTGGAAGAACTACTCGGCGGCAAAGAAAAAGTTTTCGGATTCTTTGTCGGTAAGATGATGAGGGAACTGAAGGGCAAAGCAAGTCCGGATGCAGTACGCGAGGCTCTTGTAAAAGAAGTAGAGCGAAGAAAGAATCAGTAGACAGATTAGGAGAGAATATTATGGTTACAGTAAATAAAAATTACCTGAAACTTCCGGGAAGCTATCTTTTTTCCACAATTGCCAAAAAAGTAGCAGCTTATCAGGAAGCAAATCCGGATATACAGATTGTACGTCTGGGAATCGGAGATGTTACACAGCCACTGGCACCGGCGATCATCGAAGCTCTGCACAAATCCGTTGACGAGATGGCTAATGCAGAAACATTTCATGGATATGCACCGGATCTCGGCTATGAATTCTTACGCAGCGCAATTGCAAAAAACGATTACGAAGCACGCGGATGTGACATTCATGCAGACGAAATCTTTATTTCTGACGGAGCAAAGAGTGATTCCGGTAACATTCAGGAAATCTTTGGTATTGAGAATAAAGTAGCTGTTTGTGACCCGGTTTACCCGGTTTATGTTGACACAAATGTTATGGCAGGCCGTACCGGAGAGTACAATACAGGAAGAGAAAACTTTGACGGTGTGATCTATATGCCGTGTCTGGAAGAAAACGGATTTCTTCCGGAATTTCCGACAGAGACTCCGGATCTGATCTATCTCTGCTTCCCAAACAATCCGAGTGGTGCGGCAATCACAAAGGATAAGCTTCAGGAATGGGTAGATTATGCAAATAAAAATGGTGCAGTGATCATTTATGATGCGGCATACGAGGCTTATATTACAGAAGAAAATGTTCCGCACAGTATTTATGAATGTGAAGGTGCACGTACCTGTGCGATCGAGCTTAGAAGCTTTTCAAAAAATGCCGGATTTACAGGTGTCCGCCTTGGGTTTACCGTTGTTCCGA
>ERZ773103.1675-NODE-1675-length-22728-cov-3.775107_pt1 | contig 22728 bp, 20 predicted proteins | sample MGYA00511118_ERZ773103 | MGnify/ENA primary metagenome ERZ773103 (study PRJEB29015, sample SAMEA2737821) | human gut metagenome | biome: human gut; feature: human-associated habitat; material: faeces | place: China | collected 2012 ... | reverse complement strand
CTTGATCACGAGAAAGAGATCCTTCTTGCTCAGGCTAAGAATGAGAATGCTCAGTCTGCTAAGCCGAAGCCGGATAACATCATTGAGAAGATGATCACTGGACGTCTTAACAAAGAATTAAAAGAGATTTGTCTGTTAGATCAGGTATACGTACAGGATAGCGACCTTACAGTTGCTAAGTATGTAGAGAAAGTTGCAAAAGAGAACGGTGCAAACGTTACAGTTAAGAACTTCATCCGTTTTGAGACAGGAGAAGGTCTTGAGAAGAAGAACGAAGACTTTGCAGCAGAAGTTGCAGCTCAGATGAACGCATAATCGAATATTGTGTTAGATTTCTGAAATGATAATAACCCTTACGAATGGTGGTGACACTGTTTGTAGGGGTTATTTTTTAGAGAAATATTATTCTAAATTATTGCTACTTACGTTTGGAATTGGACAAAAGGTTTTATGAAAAATTTTACAGCCAAAATTTACAGCCAAAATTTGAAAAAAGTATTGACCGATAGCAACAACCGGTTATTATAATTTATCATCTCAACAGGATATTGAAAATTATAGAAACAAACTGATTGGAAATGGAGGAAAATACTATAATGAATGATTTTACTTATACTTACCCTATGAAAGTCTATTTTGGAGAAGGTGCAGCCAAAAAGGCAATGACTGTAGAACTTGGACGTTTTGGAAAAACGGTGATGCTTGCCTACGGTGGTGGATCTATTAAATCGTCTGGAGTCTACGAAGAGATGCGAACACTGCTTCAGGAAGCTGGAAAGGAAATCGTGGATTTTGCCGGAATCATGCCAAACCCGACTTATGCCAAACTTCAGGAAGGTGCAGAAGAGGCAGGTGTTATCAGGTGCTTTTGATACACTAAGCCATGCGATGGAAACTTATCTTGGAACTTCTGATCAGGACAATGTATCAGATGATGTAGCATTGGCAGTTATGAAAAATACAGTTGTGAATATGCGCAGAGTACTGGTTGATATCAATGATGTACAGGCTAGAGGAAATCTGATGTGGGATTCTGCGATGGCAGAGAATGGAATTTTAAAAGTGGGACGTCTGACAGATTTCCAGGCACATCAGATGGAACACCAGTTAGGTGCCTATACAGATTGTAATCATGGTCAGGGACTGGCAGTGATTCAGCCGGTTTATTACAGACATATCTTGAAAGACGCAGAGGAGAAGTTTACTCGATTTGCAAAGGTGGTATTTGATGTAGAGACTGCCGAAGAAGGAATCGATGCCTTAGAAGCATTTGTTAAAGAGTGTGGACTTCCAGTAAAGATGGAACAATTACAGTCTAAAGTAGAGATTACACCGGAAGTATTAAGAAAAGTAGCAGATTCTTGCAACATTATTAAGAGTAATCCTCGTGAACTTGATCGTGGGGAAATCTATCAGATTCTGGTGGAGTGTTTGTAAAGAAAGATTATTTATAAAAGCGGATAATAAATAATGGTTCTTTGGCTTGAATTCGCTCTTATATTATGGTAAAAAAGTAATGTAAAAGAAAGGTCAGAGGAATTTATGAAAAAATACGAAGAAGAACATTATTTATTTGAAAATATAAAAGATCAGATCTATCCATGGGTATCCGCGCTTGAGAATGAGCCAAACGCATTAAACGGAAAAAGAATTTCGCAGAAGGATACACCGATGGTTCAGTTTGTGGATGAACTTAAGATTTTGTTCGTGATCAAGCGTGGCGAGGAGACGTATGAGATTCTGAAAGATAATATGCTCCCTCCGGATTGTGATATTGAAGGGCTATATCAGAAAGCATGTGAGAATCTGGTGCGTGATGTGGAATTTAACATAGGAAATACCATGTATGGAGCTTTTGCAATCCTTGCAGATGGATATCATGAAGCGAGCTCACTTTGTTTTCAGCATATCTGGAATGTATGTGCGGAGAAATTGGAGGATGATCTGGTGATCATGGCTCCGCTTAAGGATACAGTGCTGTTTGCTCCGGCATCAAATGAACAGGCAGTTGAGACGATGAAGAAGCATGCAGGGCAGGCTTATACAATGAAACCCTATAAGATAAATACCAAGGCTTATCTGTTTAGCAGAGAAGAAAAGGAACTGATCGTGTTGGGCGATGATGAACCACTGAATTAGAAAATGATTATAAAATTAATCAGGGATGAATCAAAAGAAAAAGGATGCGGTCGGGCACTCAACTTCAAGTGTCCGGCTACATCCTTTCTTTTAATATTGAATTTCAAAAAGACTAAGCGTTTTCTTTCTTTTTCCGGAATAATTCTTTTCCACTGCTGACCACGATGGTGATACCAAGAATCATTAAAAGTACTGCGATGATGAGCTGTAAGCCTTCAACAAGGAATACAGCAGTTCCGGCACTGTAAGCTTTTACAAGTGCGACGGTGCGTTCGATCAATGCTGTAAATGTTACACATAACATTACGACAAGTGGTGGGAACAGTGTACGGTTTTCTCTTCCGGTTACTTTTAAGAATACGCAAAGTGTGATCAGTACTAATGCGCTTAACAACTGGTTAGCACTGCCGAATAATGGCCAGATATTTGCGTATCCGATCTGAGTCAGGACATAACCGCACAGTAAAGTAAGTATCGTTGAAAAATATTTATTACAGAGAACTTTTCTCCAACCCTCTGCGTGTTCCATATCATCCACGCTGAAAAGCTCCTGGAAAGACATTCTTCCGATTCTTGCAACAGAATCCAGACTGGTCAGTGCCAGAGCGGAAACACACATCGTCATAAAGCACTGTGCGGCGTATTTTGGGATTCCAAACATTTCAAGGAAACCAGCAACGCCGGCAGAGAAGATGGCGAAAGGTGTTCCTGTTGCAGCAGTTCCGTCAGCAGCAGCGGCAGCACCGGCTACGCACAGTGCAAGGACTGCAAGTAAACTCTCTAAAAGCATTGCACCAAAACCAACTTTTGGCATATCTTTTTCATTTGCAATAGTCTTAGATGATGTGCCGGAAGAAACCAGACTGTGGAATCCGGATACGGCACCGCAGGCTACTGTTACGAATAAGATCGGGAACAGATCACCAGATGTCTCATTATGAAATCCAGTGAATGCCGGAAGGTTCATAGACGGATGCGCAACGACCAGACCGACAACAGCACCGAGAATCATACCGACAAACATAAAGGTGGTCATAAAATCTCTTGGCTGCATTAAAAACCACATTGGCAGTACGGCTGCAAGAAAAATATAGGCAAATACAAGGTAAGTCCACACTGCTTTGGTTGTAACAAGTGGAAGGTTCATTCCGATTACAAATGCGGCAACGGTGCATACGAGACCAACTGCGATCTCTTTCCATCCGGTAAAATGCATTTTCTTTTGGATCAATCCAAATAACATGGCAAAAGCAATGAAAAGAAGAGAAATGCTTCCGGCAGCACCATTTACTTGGGCTGCAGGTGAAAGCTTTGTGACATTGTCAACGACTTCATAAGCATTGAATGTACCTGCGACCATATCAGCAAACGCTGCGATTACAATTAAGGTAAATAGCCAACAGAAAAGAAGAAATAACTTTCTGCCGGTTTTTCCGATATATTTCTCAATCAGAAGTCCCATAGACTTTCCTTCATTTTTAACACTGGCGTAAAGTGCACCAAAATCCGCAACGGCTCCGAAGAAGATACCACCGATCAAAATCCATAACAAAACCGGAACCCAGCCAAATACAGCAGCCTGTATCGCTCCGGTAACAGGACCGGCACCGGCAATAGATGAAAATTGGTGGGCAAATACGGTCCATCCGTCGGTTGGTATATAATCCTGTCCATCGTTTTTGGTGACGGCCGGAGTTTTTGCTTTCGGGTCGATTCCCCATTTGTTCGCCAGCCAGCGTCCATAGAAGACGTAACCAGCTACCAGACATACAGCTGCGACAAGTACAATTATTAAAGTATTCATGTTACATTCCTCCTAGATAAAAAATATGATTTAAAAATATAGTCGTTTCAAAGACATCTATAATAAAAAAATCCGTCTTCTTATCGAGGTTATCCTCAAAAGAAGACGGAGATAGAAACTTCCGCGGTACCACTTCTAATTGTCGGTAAAATATCGGCCACTCAGTCATATCCCTGAACATTGGAACAGTGAATATGCTCTCTGGTAACGGTGAGATTCCGTTCCGGACTAATACAGATATGATTCGCCCGGACAGCTTGCAGGGGATAGTTTTCTATGGTCGCTTCCGCCTTTCACCAAACGGCGGCTCTCTGAAAACGATGGTCAAAGAAAATCATGTCCTGTTCATTGCTTTATTATTGTGTCTCTTGAAACTTTACTGTCATTATAGTTCTAAAAAATCAAATGTCAAGTGAAAATACACAAAAAAATGCACTAAAATTTGTACAATATTGCCAAGAAAAGATTTTGGACTTTTAGATTGCATTTTGAAGACATATTTTGGTGGACTCTTGTGAATCGACAGTGTATAATTATATTGATTCTGTATGTTCGGAAAGAAAAACAGAGAATAAAGGAGCACGTGATATTATGAAAAGAGTATTGTTAAAGCTGAGCGGAGAGGCTCTGGCAGGAGATAAGAAGACAGGATTTGATGAGGCTACCTGTATGGGAGTTGCCAAGCAGGTAAAGCAGTTAGTTGATGATGGGATTCAGGTTGCAATCGTAACCGGAGGCGGTAACTTCTGGAGAGGAAGAACCAGCGAGACAATTGACCGTGTGAAGGCTGATCAGATTGGTATGCTGGCAACAGTGATGAACTGTATTTATGTATCAGATATCTTCCGCTATGCAGGTATGAAGACAGAAGTATTTACACCATTTGTATGTGGATCATTTACGACTTTATTTTCAAAAGATGCGGCGGTAGCTGCTATGGAACGTGGAAAAGTTGTATTCTTTGCAGGTGGTACAGGACATCCATATTTTTCAACGGATACAGGAGCGGTTCTTCGCGCAATTGAGATTGAGGCAGATGCTATGCTTCTTGCAAAAGCAATTGACGGAATTTATGACAGTGATCCGAAGATGAATCCGGAAGCGAAGAAGTATGATGAAGTTTCTATTCAGGAGATTATTGATAAGAAACTGGCAGCAGTAGATCTTACAGCGTCTATTATGTGCCTGGAGAATAAGATGCCGATGCTGGTATTTGGTCTGAATGAACCTAATAGCATTGTTGAGACGATGAAAGGTACATTTACAGGTACGAAAGTAACTGTTTAAGAGTTTGCTGAGATTAGAATATTGAATTTAAGAATATAATAGATATGGAGGAACAGACTATGAATGAAAGATTAAAAGTATATGAGGATAAGATGAAGAAATCGATCGCCAGTCTGGATGGTGAGCTTGGAACGATTCGTGCAGGACGTGCGAATCCTAACGTATTAAATAAGATTACAGTTGATTACTACGGAGTGCCGACACCTCTTCAGCAGGCAGCGAACATTTCAGTACCGGAACCTCGTATGATTCAGATCCAACCGTGGGAGAAGAGCATGTTAAAAGAGATTGAGAAAGCGATCATGGTATCTGATCTTGGAATCAATCCTACCAATGATGGTACATCTGTACGCTTGATCTTCCCGGAACTTACTGAGGAACGAAGAAAAGAACTGGCAAAAGATGTTAAGAAAAAAGGTGAAGCTGCTAAGGTAGCAATCCGTAACATTCGCCGAGATGGTAATGATGCATTTAAGAAACTGAAAGGTTCTGATGTTTCTGAGGATGAGATCAAGGATCTGGAAGCTGATCTGCAGAAGTTAACAGATAAATATGTAAAAGAAGTCGATAAGGCAGTAGAAGTAAAATCAAAAGAGATTATGACTGTATAATATTGGATATAAAGGTCGATGGAATGTGGGATGGGACAGACTGGTTTTTCCGGTACTGTCCCATTCTTGAGAAAGTAATTTTGATATTAAGGAGATAAAAAGTATGAACGTACCAAGGCATGTGGCGATTATTCTGGATGGAAATGGACGTTGGGCCAAAGCAAAAGGAATGCCGCGTAATTATGGTCATGCGCAGGGAAGTAAGAATGTAGAGCGTATCTGCGAAGAGGCGTGGAAGATGGGAATCAAATATCTGACGGTTTACGCATTTTCGACAGAGAACTGGAGCAGACCGGAGGATGAAGTAGCCGCACTTATGAAATTACTTCGTAATTACATGAAGACTTGTTTGAAGACAGCAGCTAAAAATGATATGAAGGTCAGAGTGATCGGAGATATCACGAGACTGGATAAAGATATTCAGTCAAGAATCCTGGAATTAGAGGAAGCAACCAAAGATAATGGCGGACTGAATTTTCAGATCGCTATCAACTATGGAAGCAGAGATGAGATGATACGTGCAATGCGCAAGATGGCTGCAGATTGTGTGCGTGGCGATTTCATACCGGAACAAATTGACGAGGCATTGTTTGAACGTTATCTGGATACGCATGATCTCCCAGATCCGGATCTTTTGATCCGCACCAGTGGAGAACTGAGACTGTCGAACTATTTATTATGGCAGCTTGCATATACAGAGTTTTATTTTACAGATGTTCCGTGGCCGGACTTTTCAAAAGAAGAATTAGAGAAGGCAATCGAACAGTATAATAAAAGAGACAGACGTTACGGTGGCGTAAAGGAGGAACCAGAGAATGTTTAAGACAAGATTGATCAGTGGAATCATATTGGTCATTATTTTGATAGCGACTGTAGGAACGGGAGGCAATCTTTTGCTGGCAGTGCTTGGAATCGTCAGTCTGATCGGACTTTCTGAACTTTATAAAGTCATGGAGATTCAAAATAAGGCACTGGGAGTTGTCGGATATCTGGCGACAGTTGTTTATTATGGAATGTTATTTACAGGACAGATGCAATATATGACATTTCTTACAATTTTATATCTCGTAGTGCTGATGGCAGTTTATGTATTTTCATTTCCTGCGTTTCGTTCAGAACAGGTCATGACAGCTTATTTTGGATTTTTCTATGTGGCTGTGATGTTATCTTACATTTATCAGACGAGAATGCTTTCTGATGGAATGATTGTCGTATGGCTCATCTTCTTAAGTTCATGGGGATGCGATACTTGTGCATACTGTGCGGGCATGCTCCTTGGAAGACATAAGATGGCCCCGAAACTCAGCCCGAAGAAGTCGGTAGAAGGAGGAATCGGAGGCGTTGTTGGAGCAGCACTTCTCGGAGCGATATTTGCTGTAGCAATGAATCATTTTGTCGGAGCATCTGCGAGTCCGGCGGGATATGCAGTGATCTGTGCGGTCGGAGGTATGATCTCCCAGATCGGAGACCTTGCAGCATCTGCAATTAAAAGAAATCATGACATCAAAGATTATGGAAAACTGATTCCGGGACATGGTGGAATCTTAGACCGGTTTGACAGCGTAATCTTTACTGCTCCGATTATTTATTATCTGGCAACTTACCTTGCAGGAAGACTGTAATCAGGAGATAGAGGAGAGGAATATATGAAGAAAATAGCGATATTAGGATCCACCGGTTCCATTGGAACACAGACCCTGGATGTTGTTCGTAATAATGGGGATATCGAAGTACTGGGGCTTGCGGCCGGAAGTAATATAGAACTTTTGGAAAAGCAGGTGCGTGAGTTTAAACCACAGATTGCGGCGGTATGGTCAGAAGAAAAAGCGATGGAATTGAAAGGAAAGATTGCAGATACGAATACAAAAGTTGTCTCTGGTATGGATGGACTTTTGGAACTGGCAGTTCTTGACGGAGTGGAGATTCTGGTGACCGCGATCGTTGGAATGATCGGTATCCGTCCGACCATCGCAGCGATTGAAAGCGGAAAGACGATTGCGCTTGCTAATAAAGAAACATTGGTGACAGCAGGACATATCATCATGCCGCTGGCAAGAGAGCATCATGTATCCATCTTGCCGGTAGACAGTGAACATAGTGCGATTTTTCAGTCCTTACAGGGGAATGAACACGGAGCAGTCAAGAAGATTTTGCTGACTGCTTCGGGGGGACCTTTCCGTGGAAAGAAAGAAGAAGACCTTTTAGAGATTAAAGTAGAAGATGCACTGAAGCATCCGAACTGGTCGATGGGACAAAAGATTACGATTGATTCTTCAACGATGGTGAATAAAGGACTGGAAGTAATCGAAGCCAAATGGCTGTTTGATGTTCCGGTAGACGATGTGCAGGTAGTGATTCAGCCACAGAGTATCATTCATTCGATGGTAGAATATGTGGATGGAGCGATTATCGCAGAACTTGGTACACCGGATATGCGTCTACCGATTCAGTATGCATTGTACTATCCGGAGAGAAGATATCTTCCGGGAGACAGATTAGATTTCTGGAGTTTAAGTAAGCTGGAATTTGAGAAACCGGATATGGAGACTTTCTATTGTCTGGGTCTTGCGTATGAGGCGGGAAGAAAGGGCGGAAGTCTTCCAACTGTATTTAATGCGGCAAATGAGCTGGCAGTCAGTATGTTTTTAAAACGTGAGATTAAATATCTGGAGATCATGGAGATTATCGAAGACTGTATGCGTGCACATAAAAATATTGAGGCACCGACTTTAGAACAGATCCTTGAGACAGAGGCAGCCACTTATGACAGAATCAGAAGCAGGAGGTAGATAAAGATTGGGAATTATAATAGCAATATTATTGTTCAGCTTTATTGTCTTTTTTCATGAGCTGGGACATTTTTTACTTGCAAAGAAGAATGGAATCGATGTACAGGAATTTGCGATAGGAATGGGACCGAATCTGATATCGAGAGAATATAAAGGAACACTCTACTGTCTGAAATTATTACCGATCGGCGGAATGTGTGTCATGGGTGAGGATGAAGAGGCGACAGATGATCCGGGGAATTTTAATAATGCTTCTGTATGGGCGAGGATTTCTGTAATTGCGGCTGGACCAATCTTTAATTTTATTTTGGCATTTGTTGGAGCTGTTATCATTACAGCGATGGTAGGATATGATAAGCCGATCCTTGGTTCTGTAGAAGCAGGATATCCGGCGAAAGAAGCCGGGATGGAAAAAGGCGATCAGATTGTGAAGATGGGAGATAAGACAGTTCATATTTTTCGCGAGATCAGTCTGTACAATCAGATGCATCAGGGAGAGACTGTTGATGTCACATTCTTAAGAGATGGACAGAAACATACGGTTACACTGACTCCGAAGATGGATGATGAGTTGGGGTACGCAAGACTGGGAATCGGAAGTTCTGGAAATTATAAGGCGAATATAGTAACGGCACTGCAATATGGTGCATATGAAGTAAAGTTCTGGATCTGTACAACGATCGATAGTCTGAAGATGTTGATCGCAAGACAGGTGGGAGTAGATCAGCTATCCGGCCCTGTAGGGGTTGTGAATATGGTGGATGATACCTACCAGCAGAGCAAATCGTATGGAGTGCGGGTTGTATTTCTGGAGATGTTGAATATGATCGTACTGCTATCTGCAAATATTGGAGTGATGAATCTTCTGCCGATTCCGGCATTGGACGGAGGAAGATTGTTCTTCTTATTTGTGGAAGTGATCCGTAGAAAACGGATACCACCGGAGAAAGAAGGTTATGTACATTTTGCGGGAATTGTGCTCTTGATGCTGTTGATGGTATTTGTTATGTATAATGATATACGAAGAATTTTCTTCTAAGAATCGTTTGACAATTAAAAAAACAGGAAATATAATAATTGAGAAAACGAGTAGCAAACTAGCGTAAATCCAGTTTTGTTGCTCGTTTTCTTTTTATATATTTATATTCCGTTAATTAGTGTGTAGCTTATCAGCGTAAGTCCAGCTTATTTTTTGATAAGAAACACACTTTTTTTGTGCGGATGCCCGAAAAGTTATAATTTGTCGGGCAGAAGGAAGAGAAGAAAAGGAGGATTATAAGAATGGCGGAAAATAGTAAAATGAGAGAAATGCCGGTAGGCAAGCTGATGATCATGATGGGAATTCCGATAATCTTATCTATGGCGTTGCAGGCAGTCTATAATATCGTAGATAGTGCCTTCGTCGGAAATATGAGAGTTGGAAGTGAATCTGCGTTAAATGCACTTACGCTGGTATTCCCGGTACAGATGCTCATGGTAGCGATAGGAATCGGAACGGGAGTAGGAACGAACGCACTACTTGCGAGAACGCTGGGGCAGAGAGATCACGAAAAGGCGGCGAAAGTAGCGGGTAATAGTTTGTTTTTAGGAATTATTATTTATATTGTCTGCCTGTTGTTTGGGATTTTGGGCGTAAAGGCATATATTTCGACACAGACTGTTGATGCAGAAGTACTTTCTATGGGAATCAGTTATTTAAGAATATGTTGTGTGATTTCCTTTGGAATTATATTCTTTTCACTGTTTGAGAAACTGTTACAGGCAACAGGACGTTCTTTGTATTCTACAATCGGTCAGGTAGTAGGAGCAGTAGTAAATATCATTCTGGATCCGATCATGATCTATGGTATCGGACCTGTTCCGGAGATGGGCGTAAGAGGTGCAGCGTATGCGACCGTCATTGGCCAGGTCGCATCTGCAGTGTTATTGTTCTTTTTTTATATTAAACTGAATAAAGAATTTGAACACGGTCTCAGATTCATGAAACCAGACATGAAGATTATCAAAGAAATCTATGCAATTGGTTTGCCGGCAATCATCGCGCAGGCATTGATGTCGATTATGGTGTATGTGATGAATCTTATCTTGAAATTCAGCCCTTCGGCCCAGACTGCGTATGGATTATTCTATAAAGTGCAACAATTTGTATTGTTCCTTGCGTTTGGACTTCGAGATGCGATCACGCCGATTATTGCGTATGGCTACGGTATGGGAAATAAAAAGAGAATCCGCGATGGAATAAAATTTGGACTGATTTATACGGCGGTATTGATGGTTATAGGAATTGCAATTACAGAAATATTCCCGGGAGCGTTTGCAACATTATTTAATGTTGGACAGTCAAGAGAATACTTTGTTGGAGCGATGAGAATTATTTCAATCAGTTTCATTTTTGCAGGAATCAATGTGGCATATCAGGGAATCTATCAGGCATTGGATGGAGGATTGGAATCTTTAATCATCTCACTTTTAAGACAGTTGGTGATCATTCTTCCGCTGGCAGGCGTATTTTCGATATTTGTACGAAATGGTCAGGCAGGAATCTCACTGATCTGGTGGGCGTTCCCGATCACTGAGATTCTGTCATGTGCAGTAGGTTATCTGTTCCTAAAGAGAATCGAAAGAAAATACACTAAGTTTTTGGATGGGTTTGGCAACGGAAATGGTGCGATCGCCCATGTATCTTTCTAGGAAAGAAAGTATTCCAACAGATTCATCTGATCCATAAAAGAGTGATACCTGGAGGTTGAACCAAACCAGTAATCATGCCAGGACTGGTATTCTGGATTCCACGGAATGAAAATCTCATTGCGTGGGTCTAGAATTGTTGGAGATACAACATCCGGATAAGACGATGCGGTGTTTGTAAGGAGCACCATTGGCTCCTGAAATAATGGAATCGTCTCAAGGTTCGGATGATATCCGAGTTCAGATTCTAACGCCTGAATACGGCGTGTCAGAGCAGGCGGCAGGGGATACACAGACTCCTCTCTATACGCTTTTGATTGCTATGAGTCTGAATACGATATTAGACCTTCTTTTTGTGGTAAAGATGCAGATGGGAACAAGAGGTACTGCCATTGCGACAGTCACGGCACAATTTACGGCCTCTGTGATCTGTATATGTGTGATGCGAAGAATGCATCCAGAGTTTTTCTTTGGACGAAGCGACCTTGCCATAGACAAAAATATGGTAACAAAGACAGCGAAATTCGGTGTGGTTTCAGCACTCCATCAATCTAGCCTGTATATTGGAAAATTATTGGTACAGGGGGCTGTCAATACCGGTGGAACAGATATGATATCTGCATATACGGCGACAATGCGGATGGAAGGATTTGCCAATTCATTTAGTGACAGCGGTGCTGTGGCAATTTCGGTATTTGTAGCGCAAAACCGTGGAGCGGGAGACAAAAAAAGAGCCAGAGCAGGATTTAAACAAGGACTAATCGTCATGCTCACACTTGCACTTATATTATCTATTCTTATGCTTTACGGGAAGCACATTTGTTGGATTTTTCAGAGGGGTAGGAAGAGTAGAAGTTCCGGTGATCGGAACATTTATACAGATGTCGATTCGCGTAGTTCTTTCCTATCTCCTGATCGGAAGAATCGGACTTTAAATGATTTCTTTGACCTGGCGTGAAATCTGTGAATAAGACAGACTTCACGCTTTTAGTATTGCTCTTAAAATTAACGGAGTTCAGCAATCCGGGAGACTGCAACATAGATTTCTGAAATTTTATACCATGTTTTATAATCAACGGTTCCTGTCTGTGGGAGCCCAAAGACCTTTTGGAACACGCGTACGGATTCCGCTGTGGCAGGACCGTAGATTCCATCAACATTAATCTTAGGAATCGCAGGATATGCATCGGCGATCGTATTTAACTGCTCCTGAATTTGACGGACTTTCTGTCCGCTTGAACCATTTTCTAAGGTGTATCCCGGCCAGGAGGAAGGAATACCGGAAATGGCTTCCGCTGTATTAATGTACATGTCGTCGCCGTAATAGTAGCGAAGAATTTCGATTGCAGAATACCCCTGGTCGCCTAAGGACTTTGAACCCCACTGCGTCATCCAGTTCGCACACTGCACCTGACGCCCATCACAGTACTGTGTCAGGATCGGCTGTTTTACATTCGGACGTGACAGATAATCGGCAAACAATTCATCCACGATTACAGAAATAGAATCAAAAACATTGCGTTCAGGGATCCATTTGTGGTCGAAGGCGGTGGAGGAAGTGATCGTAAAATCATAGCCCTGGTTTCGGTACCACTTCGTATACACTGATTCGATATAGCGAGTTAAAAAGTGCTTCTAAATATATGTAAAGTTTATAAAAGAACGTAGACAGTATATGTCGTAATCGTTATAATAAGATTCAGAATACTATTTTTGGGGCAAATCAGTCGAAAGTCTGAGACGCAAAGCTATAGGGCCTGTAAAATGGCAGCCAGTTGCGACATTTAAGATGCATTGTCTGAAGAAGGCAGTGCATTTTCTTTTGACACTGATAATTTGTAAATTTACTCCGCCAGAGAACGTATACAGATAAAACGAGATTATTTACCAGACTGTCCGGGTATGTGATGGTCTTACAGGGGCTTACCGCACTTACCTATGCGTGTGATTATCAGATGGTCTCGCTGAGTGTCGAATTTCAGTATATAGCGAATTTAATTTCGTTGGCCTGTATGACGATCGCTTCTTATCTGTGGTTTGAATATCTTTTGCTGACGGGGACAGGTACAGAAAAGTATTTGTCAAAAAGGCAAAGAGAATACTTCTTATTCCAGTGATTATTCTGATCACGGCAGGAATCCCGTCTCAGTGGACGCACTGGCTCTTTTATATTGATGCAAATGGAGTATATCAGCCGGGAACACTGTATTTTCTGCAATTTTCCGGATTTGTATATTATTTTGCAGCTATGATTCTTACGATTCGTCAGATAAAGAACAGAAAAGATGCGGTAAATGTATTAGGAAAATTTTTGCTTTTTTTGATGCCGACGGCGATCGGTACGATCATCAATACCAGGATTCTTCGAGGCGGTGAAGGTGATTGATTTATTCCGGAAAGTAGTGAAAAACTGTCACATCACAGCGATAAAGGTTCTGTTTACCGTTGAGGATATTACAGAGAGTGTGAAAGAACGGATCAGGCAGGAAAAAGAGCGGGAGCGAGTACAGAAAGTATTGGAAGAATCGCAGGCAGCAGCGGAAGCTGCGAATAAGGCTAAAACTGATTTCTTATTCAATATGTCCCATGATATCCGGACACCTATGAATGCGATCATCGGGTATTCAGAGTTGATGGAAAAATATTTTGGAGATACCGAAAGGTGCCGGGATTATTTGGAAAAAATCAAAAAATCGAGTGGATTTTTGCTTTCTCTTATTAATAACGTTCTGGAAATGGCACGGATTGAGGGTGGAAAGATTTTTCTGACAGTACGGGAACTTCCATCTGAAAGAGCAGGATACATGGAATTGCAGACGATTGTAGCTAATACAGGTATTGGTATGTCGAAAGAATTTCTACCGAAGATTTTTGAAGAATTTTCAAGAGAATATACCTCTACGGAAAATAAGATTGAAGGAACCGGACTAGGAATGCCGATCGTTAAGAAACTGGTCGATCTTATGGATGGAACAATCGAAGTTGAGAGTGAACTTGGAAAAGGAACTACATTCACGGTAGCTTTAATGAAGGTTAGTATTGTCAGCAGGAATAGATAGAATAGTAGATAGAAAAAAGGACATCTTAAGAGGATGTCCTTTTTGCTCCATTTTCCAGGATTTTGTTGAAATTACTTAAGAAAGTTATGATTGTAATGGCGGCTGCCAGAATGTCACTGATCGGTTCTGCCAGGAATACTGCGAACACTTTATTTGCCAGAAAATGTGGCAGGATAAAAATCAACGGAATCAGTAAAATCAGTTTTCGCAGGCATGCAAGGAGCAGGCTGATCTTTGCCTGGCCAAGTGCCATAAAACTCTGTTGGCAGCTGCTCTGAAAGCCGATGGAAAAAATTCCGGCCATATAAATACGCAGTGCCCAGGAAGTATATTTTAACAAATCTGGATCACTGGAGAACATTCCTGCGAAAACCCCGGGAATGAGAAGTAAAATGGCCCAGCAGATCAGTGTGAAAATAACGCAGACTTTAAACTGTGTAAAGAAAGCTTCTTTGACTCTTGCCTTATTATCGGCACCGAAATTGTAACTTATAATCGGCTGACCTCCCTGACAGATACCTTGAACGGGCATCGTGACAAGCTGACTTACGCTGGTGATGATGGTCATGGCACCGACCGCCAGATCTCCTCCGTATCTGGAAAGACTGGATGTAAAACTGATGGAAAGGATACTCTCTGTAGAGAGCATCACAAAAGTAGAAACGCCAAGTGCCAGACAAGGAAGAATGATTTCTTTCTGTAAGCGGAAATTAGATGTTCTCAGATGAAGAATGGTCTTATTTCCGAATAAGAAACGAAGAATCCATACAGCACTGACCGCCTGGCTTAATACAGTAGCAATAGCAGCACCTCTTACGCCTAAGTCGAATACAAAAATAAAAATCGGGTCAAGGATGATGTTGATCACAGCACCGATGATCGTGGTAAGCATACTGATCTTTGCAAATCCCTGTGTCGTAATAAATGGATTCATACCCATCACGATCAGCACAAAGATACTTCCGAGGATATAGATCCTTGCGTAAGCGACTGCGTAAGGAAGCGTATTTTCACTTGCCCCGAATAAGGTCAGAAGTTGTGGCGCAAAAATAAAAAACACAACCGTCAGAACCACAGCTAACATGATAAGAAGAAAGAAGCAGTTCCCGAGAATTTTTTCTGCGGTTTCATTTTCTTTTCTTCCCATGGAAATAGCGGCACGAGGTGCACCACCAGCTCCTGCGAGCATCGCAAACGCATTGATGAGCATTAAAATAGGAGTGAACAGACCGACGCCGGTTAAAGCGGCGGCACCGACACCAGGAATATGCCCGATATAGATACGGTCTACAATGTTGTATAATAAGTTGATAATCTGAGCAACGACAGCCGGAATGGCGAGTCGTGCCAGAAGGCGGGAAATCTTTTCTGTTTCCATTGCCTGAGAATTTGAAGTTGCGTTCATAATTGTTCTCCTTATGTTCTAAAATAAAGCTATAGAAGATTATAACGCTGGACATTGGTAGGTAGTCAAGAGAGAAATCCTGTTTTTAGGAAGAATCCGGAAATTAATGGAGAGAGGAATGCATATTCTCATATGATTTTAATAAGTATTAATAATTCATAGAAAATGGAGCGATAAGATGAGCTCTGCATCATTAAGTAGAAAAAGTAAAGAAATCAGCATAGAAATCGAGATGCCGTTCTACAAAGAAGAAGACCAGCGGATTATAAATGAAGTGAGACAGATTATGGACAGCGCATTGTGCGCACAGATAAGAAACTGCAGACAGGAGAGGGTAGAAAAGTGAAAAGAGTTCGGATCCTGTTGCGTGTAAGTTCTCATCAACAACTAGAAGCGGATGGGGATCTGTCTGTTCAAAGAGAAATCGTCCTTGATTATATTCGAAGACATATAGATTGGATATTGGATGATAAAGAATATTTTGAAGGTGCAGAGAGTGGATATCAAAATACAGTAAAAGAACGTAGCATTTTATCGGAGATTGAAGAAGATGCAAGATTGCAGAAATTTGATATTCTGGTGGTGTATAAAGATGACCGTCTGGGCAGACGGATGTGGGAAATCGGATCCTATGTCATGAGGCTTAAATCTTACGGCGTCGATATCTATACAACAAAAGACGGTCTCATTTCCCCGGACAGTCATGACATTATGGGACAGATGATGCTTGCTCTTCGCTATGGAAATGCGCAGAAATCTAGTGTAGATACAGGGCAGCGTGTAAAAGATACCGCACAGAAGTTAATAAAGCAGGGGAAATTTATGGGAGGAAAGGCCCCGTATGGATACAGGTTGGTATTATCAGGGGAGTTGTCGAAACATGGCCGGGCATTGCACAAATTACAGATTGTCCCGGAAGAGATAGAAGTGGTGAAAAAAATATATGCTTTATCTTTTGAAAAGGAATATGGTTCTGCCAAGATTGCGAAGGCTCTGAATCTGGATTCATATTATCGATCACTTGCACCGAATGATGTCTGGAAAAGTGGAACCATCTCAAGTATTTTAACCAATCCGATCTACTGTGGTATCACTGCATATAAACGTCGGGAAAAGAATGACGGCAAATATCACAGATTGGATATAAGTGACTGGGTGTTGGCCACGGAAGTAAATCCAGAGATCGCAGTGATAGGAAAGGAATTGTGGGAGGCAGTTCAAAGAGCCAGATCGCAAAGAAATCCTCATTCTAAGAAAGAATCTGAAGAAAAAGGTGCGCATGTACTGATGCAGAATAATGGGGAATTGCCATTGATCGATGTAGCGTATTGTGGATATTGTGGAAAGAAACTAACAAATGGGAGCGGTTATTATTATTGGACGATAAAATCTACGGGAGAAAGGAAAAAAAGTAAGACGTCCATTTATCGGTGCAGGACTGCCGCACAGGGGATTCCGCACTATAAGGTTAGTTATTTTAAGGCGGATATAATAGAGCAGGCCGTGTATGAAAAAATCGGAGAATATATCGAACGGATACAAGAAAAGCAGAATCTATATCAGGTAATAAATGAATATGATCGGAGAGAAGAACAGAGATTTATACAGAGGGAGCAGAGCATACAGACAGAGCTTGATAAGATTAAAAAAGACATAGAGACCATGAAGATACATATTCCAGAGGCTATGTCAGGAAGATATCCGCTCAGTGTGGAGATGCTTGCAGCAGCAATCTGGGAGTTTGAAGAGAAATGTAGTTTAAAAGAACTGGAGTTAGAAAGATTACAGAGTGATATCGAAGATATAAGAGCGAAGGGGAAAAGTGACATGAATATTTCTACATTTCCTGTTAGCTGGAAAGAAGTTTTTTTTAATGCTGACAAGCAGACGAAGAGAGTGCTGATTGATAAATTGGTGGAAAAGATTGTGGTTACCAGGGAGCAGATTACGATAATATTTAAAGTCCATATAGATGAAATGGCGAATCAATGATGATTCCGGTACCACTCCGTATATACACGGTTCAGTGTAAATGACATGATCGCCAGGACATTTGCCCGAATGGTATTGTCAGGCCAGGTGGCGTAGATTTCACTGGAGGCAACATTTTTGATGTAGTCTTTGTATTTTACATAATAATTGGTTGCGGTGGAATCGCGGGGGCTTCCGTCATGCACGACAATGTATTCCGGAACGACGACACGGCTTAGAACAATTTCTCCGATCTCATTAATCGGTTTAATCTCTTCTTCCGGAATTTTCGGAGGGTAGACACCATAGAGGGTATGTGCGGGGATGACGTAGACAGCTTCCCGTTCATTTGGCTGATCCGTCGGCTTCATAGAAATATTCTGGATTGCATTTGTCCCGGAGAGAATCTCTGCACCGGCGATGGTGACGGGTTCAAATCCGGATGCCTCCACCTGGATGGTATATTCGGAGTATGGCTGTTCTTCAATCTCTGGATTCAGACTGTACTCTATGGGAGGTGCGGCAAGCTCGATGGATTCTGTCTGCCCGGATGAATCAGTCGTGAGGGATGCAATCTGACTGCCCGGAATGCCCGTATAAGAAATGGAGATATTTGCCTGAGAGATCGGATAGGAGTTAATGGCAGAGATAAGATTGATCTGAAGATTCCCTTTATCGGGTGTATCCTGTGTGCAAAAGATATCGAATGATTTTTTCTGGATGAGCATAAAGATACCTCGAAACATACTATTGCTATCAATGTATGCAAAAAAGAAGATAGAAGTACCATATTTATAAATAAAACAAAATTCGTTATAATAGCGATAGAGAAATAATCATAGAGGATGGTAAAGCGATGAGAAGACGCAGGCGCAGGAAGAGATGGGCGAGAATCCTGATGTTAATACTTGTATTGTTATGTGGAGTATTGGGGATTGTATATGGGATGAAAATGGGAAAGATAAAAACGAATTTTATGGAGAGCACGAAAGAAATCCCTTATCAGGAAGAGGCAGTAAAAAGTGATACGCAGACGGGAAAATATTATTATGGACTCTTAAATGAAGAAGAACAGAAAATTTACCGGGAAATCTTTAGTGGTGTCGATGAAAATACGGAAGAAATCTATGTTTATGCATCAGATGCAGATCTTGTCAATCGTTTGTTCCAGTATGTAGTAAAAGATCATCCGGAAATCTTCTGGTGTGACGGGACCGCAACGGCCACCAGTTATTCCGGTGTGGAATCTTATACTGTCCTGAAACCGGAATACCAACATAATCCGGAGGAAAGAACCCAGATGCAGAGTGAAATCGATGCGGCAGTGAGCGAGTGCCTGAGTGGAATTTCTTCAGATGCCTCCGACTATGAAAAAATATTGTATGTCTATGAGTACTTGGTTAATCAGGTAGAGTATGATATGGATGCTCCGGAGAATCAGAATATTTACAGTGCATTCGTAAAGAAGGCATCTGTATGCGCGGGATATTCGAAGGCGACGCAGTATCTTCTGGAAAAATCAGGTGTTTTTTGTACTTATGTTACAGGAACGACCACAGATGGCCAGTCTCATGCATGGAATCTCGTGAAGTGTGAAGGGGACTACTGTTATGTGGATACGACCTGGGGAGATCCGCTTTTTTTGGCGTCAGAGGGAGAACAGGTAAGTGATGAAGAGAAAATCACCTATGATTATATGTGCTGTGATGATACAGAATTATTAAAAACGCATATTCCGGATACAGATGTGACATTGCCTTCTTGTACGAGCATGGACTGGAACTATTATGTGGTCAATCATATGTATCATACGGATTATGATGGGGAAGAGATTTTGCAGCAAATGAATGATATCATTTCCCAAAAGAGCAATCCGATGGTGATAAAATTTGCAAACTCTGAGTTATACGAAGCCGATCATGAGGATATTTTTTCGAATCTGATTCCTCGTGCAGCTAAGAATCTGGCGGACTGGTATGGAGTTTCAGAAGTAAAATATCAGTATCTGGATGAGGCAGAATTGAATAAAATTACGATATTCTGGCGATATGAGTAGGAAATGTGAAAATTTAAATCCTGGTTTACTTTTGTAAAAATTAAAAATTAAAATTTTAAATTTTAATTTTTCGGCAATTTGCTTGAAAAAGAAGGGTAGATGTTGTATAATTTTTACAATTTGTGGATGAGAAGGGATGAGGTGGTTATATGAAAGCATTTCTGATATTGGAAGACGGAACTGTCTTTACCGGAACCAGCATTGGTTCGACCAGAGACATGATAAGCGAGATTGTATTTAATACTTCTATGACGGGTTATCTGGAAGTATTGACGGATCCTTCCTATGCAGGGCAGGCGGTCGTGATGACGTATCCGCTGATTGGTAATTATGGAATCACACCGGATATGGAATCTAAGAAGGCGTGGCCGGATGGATATATCGTAAGGGAACTCTCAAGAATGCCTAGTAACTTTCGGAGTGGAGGTACGATCCAGGAGTTTTTAAAGAAGCAGAATATTCCGGGGATCATGGGGATTGATACACGTGCTCTTACGAAGATCTTAAGGGAAAAAGGTACCATGAACGGTATGATCACCACCAATATGAATTATAAGCTGGAAGAGATTCTTCCAAAGTTAAAGGCGTATAAAGTAGGGGACGTTGTTTCTAAAGTGACTTGCAGAAAGCCATATATATTAGAAGGTGATGGACCCAAAGTAGCACTTATGGATTTTGGTGCGAAACAGAATATCGCCAATTCTTTACATCAACGTGGATGTCAGGTGACCGTCTATCCGGCACATACATCCGCAGAAGAGATCATTGCATCAGAACCGGATGGCATCATGTTGTCGAATGGGCCAGGAGATCCGGAGACCTGTGTATCTATTATCGAAGAGATCAGACAATTATACCAGACAGACATCCCAATATTTGCAATTTGTCTTGGACATCAGTTGATGGCCCTTGCTACAGGTGCGAAAACATACAAATTAAAATACGGGCATCGCGGTGGAAATCATCCGGTGAAAGATCTTGAGACCGGAAGAGTTTATATTTCCTCACAGAATCACGGATATGCGGTAGATTCTGCGAGCATAGATTCGAAGATTGCCAAAGAAGCATTTGTGAATGTAAATGACGGAACGAATGAAGGACTTTCATATGTGGGCAAAAAGATTTTTACCGTGCAGTATCATCCGGAAGCGTGCCCGGGTCCGCAGGATTCCGGTTATTTGTTTGACCGTTTTGTAGATATGATGAAAGGAGAGTAAAGAATGCCTAAGAATACATCTATTAAAAAAGTATTAGTCATTGGTTCTGGTCCGATCGTCATTGGTCAGGCAGCGGAATTTGATTATGCGGGAACGCAGGCCTGCAGATCTTTAAAAGAAGAAGGAATAGAAGTTGTACTGTTAAATTCAAATCCGGCGACGATCATGACGGATAAAGATATTGCAGACAAAGTTTACATAGAGCCATTAACGGTAGAAGTTGTGGAACAGTTGATTTTAAAGGAGAGACCGGACAGTGTGCTGCCGACACTTGGAGGCCAGGCGGCACTGAATCTTGCGATGGAACTGGAAGAGAGAGGATTCTTAAAAGAAAATCATGTGCGTCTGATCGGAACGACTTCCGAGACCATCAAAAAGGCAGAAGACCGTCTCGAATTTAAAGAGACGATGGAAAAAATCGGAGAGCCGTGTGCGGCATCTCTGGTAGTAGAATCCGTGGAAGATGGTATTAGATTTGCAGAAGAGATCGGGTATCCGGTGGTGTTAAGACCTGCCTATACACTGGGCGGAAGCGGTGGAGGAATCGCACGTGACAGAGGACAACTGATCGAGATCTTAGAAAATGGTCTCAGACTTTCCAGAGTCGGACAGGTTCTGGTAGAACGCTGTATTGCCGGATGGAAAGAAATCGAATATGAAGTGATGCGGGATAGTAATGGAAACTGTATTACCGTATGTAATATGGAAAATCTGGATCCGGTAGGTGTACATACGGGAGATAGTATTGTCGTTGCACCGTCCCAGACGCTTGGAGATAAAGAATATCAGATGCTCAGAAGTTCGGCACTCAACATCATCAGTGAGCTGAATATCACGGGTGGATGTAATGTTCAGTATGCACTGAATCCTGACAGTTTTGAGTACTGCGTAATAGAGGTAAATCCGCGTGTCAGCCGTTCTTCGGCACTGGCATCAAAGGCGACGGGATATCCGATCGCAAAAGTGGCTGCAAAGATTGCACTTGGATATACGTTGGATGAGATTAAGAATGCGGTTACAAAGAAAACGTATGCAAGTTTTGAGCCGATGTTAGATTATTGCGTAGTTAAGATCCCGAGACTTCCATTTGATAAATTTATTACAGCGAGTAGAAAATTAACAACTCAGATGAAAGCTACCGGTGAAGTTATGAGTATTTGCAATAACTTTGAAGGTGCATTAATGAAAGCTATCAGATCACTTGAACAGCATGTTGAATGTTTAATGGATTATGATTTTACAGAATTAAACGATGACGAATTAGAAGATATGCTTCACAAAGTAGATGATAGAAGAATCTGGGTTATTGCAGAAGCTTTAAGACGTGGTGTAAGTTACGACCATATACATGACATTACAAAGATTGACAAGTGGTTTATTGACAAACTTGCAATTATCGTAGAAATGGAAAATGCGTTAAAGACTCAGCCACTTACAGCAGAATTATTAAAAGAAGCTAAGAGAATTGAATTCCCTGATACAGTTATCAGCAGACTTACAGGAAAGAGCGCAGATGAAATTAAACAGATGCGTTATGATAACAATATTGTTGCAGCATATAAGATGGTTGATACATGTGCGGCAGAATTTGAAGCTGAAACACCATACTATTATTCAGTATACGGTGGAGAAGATGAAGCAATTGAAACAAAACCACAGAAGAAGGTTCTTGTTTTGGGTTCAGGTCCAATCCGTATTGGAC
>ERZ773103.1673-NODE-1673-length-22733-cov-25.546697_pt1 | contig 22733 bp, 23 predicted proteins | sample MGYA00511118_ERZ773103 | MGnify/ENA primary metagenome ERZ773103 (study PRJEB29015, sample SAMEA2737821) | human gut metagenome | biome: human gut; feature: human-associated habitat; material: faeces | place: China | collected 2012 ... | reverse complement strand
TGATGCTGCATTTTTGTGTTTTCACATCTTCAGGAAGTTCTTCAGATATAGAATCTTTATCATTTCCGCTTCCACCGGATGCTGGCGGCTGGTTATCATCTTTTTTCTTTAACGGCTTTTTTCCATGTGCCAGACGATCTTTTTCAATCTCTTTATTTAATTCCTCTTCATACCAGAGAGCCCGTTCGTGCGCAACCCGCTTACGCATTTTTTTACTGTTTGCACAGGCTTTTACATGTGTTGCATCCACGAAGATCTGTTCTGTATTTACAAGCTTATATTTCATACAGTCTTCCAGAATCTTTGAAAAGATCTGCTCAAAAAGGTCTGTATCTTTGAAACGGCGGGTATAATTCTTTCCAAATGTAGAGAAATGAGGTACTGGATCTAACATGTCTAGTCCGAGAAACCAGCGGTATGCAACATTTACTTCGATTTCTTTTATGGTCTGGCGCATGCTTTTTATTCCATAGAGATATTGGATAAATGGTATCTTTATCAGCATGACCGGATCCATACTGGGGCGACCGTTATCCGGACAATATTTTTCTTCAACCAGATCATAAATAAAGTTCCAATTGATTGCTTTATCAATCAATCGCAGCATATGGTTTTGAGGTACCATGTCATCCATGGAGAACATCATCATTTGTTCTCTTTTTTTATCTGCATTTTTTGTCATCATAAAAAACACCGCCCTTCTGATTTTTATTATATCAGAAAAGCGGTTCCAACAAAATAGCAAAACCCTGCAAAAGCAGGGCTTTGTCTACAGTCTGAGCTCTGCAAAATGCAGAGCTTATTTTTTGCTCAAAAAAAGCGAGCTTGGTGCAAGCGCCAGTCCCGCTAAAAACTGTATAGTTTTTGTTCTCTACCATTATTATGCCCCATTTGCAGCAAAATAACAATCGGAAAATGTGTTTGCTTTTTGTTTACTAGAATTTAATTCAATTCATTCTGAATAAAACCTTTGCCCAAGATAAATAAAAGCCCTACGCAACGGCAGGGCTTTTTTATCATTTTTTGCGGATCTGTTCCAGACATTTACTTGTCATGTAGTCGGATAATTTTATTTATCCGACACATTTCTTCTACTCTTCCACTATTCCTTCCAGTTCATAAGTACAATTTGCAAACCGGAACCCATTCTCAAAGAATGTCAATTTATGCTCCTCTTTCTCCGGAACATCCAAGTGAACCATCTGCTCGCCGTCCCAGAATACCAGATTGTGCGGCTGCACTTCATGCAGTATTCTGTGAAAAATTCCATTGTGGAAGCTATTTACTCTTGTCATTCGAAAAACTGCCTTTCCCTCCAATGTTCTCAGTTGTTTTTTCAGTTCTTTCCAATCTGTTGCATCAATTATTGTTCCCATATATACGTCACCTCATCAAGAAGGCATTATACATCAAAAATCGAATTTGAACAAGTGTTCGTATTTAAACGTTTTTTACATATCTGCACTTTGGAAATGCGCTACACCCCCAAAATTGTTTCCCGGCATTTGTGCCTTTCTTCGCTGTCCGCAAGACCAACATACTTCCACAACGTGGGCAGATTTTCGCTTTTTCGTCAGTAACTGTAATTGGAATATCTCCAGAGATTTCGTCGTATTTTTCTTTAATATCCTGAATGTGTATTTCTTTTTCTTCTTTCGTTACCTTGGTCAGTTTCTTTAGGTTCTGATATACTGCCTCCACTTCTTCATTTGACAATATATCTTCTTTTTTATTCCATATATCACGTACGGTCGCATAAGTGCGGTCTCTATTAATTACTTGAATATCTGGATTTTCCACCGTCACCTTTTTCAATTCACATCGTTCGGAAAATACAATCAACGAAAATAATGGAATATCTGCTCCAATATAATTTTTCAACCATTTTATATGAGTCTGATTCTGCTTTATCGGATTATAAAAAGAATATGTTTCTTTATTCGGAAGCATCATTGTCCACTTATATTGATTTTCGCTTCCAAAAATCCATCCTGAATAATTTTTACTTTCAATCACGAAAATTCCCTTTTGGGTAATAAACAAAACATCTACTTCCGATGTCTCTTTATTATCTTTTGGAATATATACATTGCGTAATACCTTTCCTTTTTTACCAAATAGATTTAACAACTTCAACTCACGCGCTGTATATGCTTCTCCTACTTTTCCATTTACGGCATCCTTACCTCCCATGGCATCTATTGTCTTATCTACTACTTTGTCTAATATGCAATCCAATAAACTCTTTCCCACTTATTTATCCTCTTTTCATTCCACTCTCTGACGTGAATTTGGTCAATAAAACACGTCCTCGAAAATATCCTATAATTATCACTACGTCTACCATCCCGTATTCATTGTATAGAATAAAACAACAATTTGCATCACAATTATCAGCGGCATTCCAACTGTGAAGTAATCCTTTTGTGTCTTGTGTCGGAACAGATACATAGAAATGAGTCCGCCCACAGATCCGCCGGCAAATGATAATCCCAGCAGTGTTACAATTCTGATTCTGGAACGATTTGCTCTGGCATTGGCCTTATCAATCGCAAATACGATGAATGTTACAAGATTTATCACTCCAAGATATATCAGCAATATCCGGTGTTCTGCAAAGAACTTCCAAAATGCAAACGTAAAATGCTCTGCATGATGCCCTTTGAAAATCAACAGCACAATCACTTGGATGACGAAAATACATATAATAAACACCCGCGACATCATATTTTCCTTTTCCGCTTTCCTGTCAAAAAGTAAAATCATAAGCAGCATACCAGCCGAACCGCCAAGTAAAGATACAATCGTCACTACCACATCTATCTGTCCTCTTGCAGTATGTCTGTACAAAAGCATATTAATCAGATAAACCAATGGCATTGATTGCCAGTAAATAATATTCTAATTTTCCTAATTCTGCCATTTTCTTCTGTTACCTTTCTGGGAAAGCGTGATATTGAATACTGATTTTTCTGTCGTATTCAAGCATCATCCCACTCCTAATTGTCTCTATACCATCAATGATAACATCCGATACCGAATTTTCTCTCTTGATGAACCCGGTTTTCAAATCTTCCAACCTGGAAGTGTAAATCTGCGTGAATCCGATATCGAGCAATTCGTCCGCCAATGTCTTATACCCCATTCCAATCATTGTTCTTTTGGAATATGGAAATGCAAAATCTTTCTTGGCATGATAAGTAATGATAATTTCTGCATCATATGGTACCGATGTTCCGCTGTCAATCCAGGATTGCCCGTCCACAACGACCTGTTCCACTTCACCGACAAATTTGCCAACACCTGGATAAATATCTTTGATAGGGACCGAATGGCAGTTATTAAATCCCGCACTTTCTATTTTCTCCCGAACATACCCGACCTCAGAACCAAGCAGCACATCAGTAGGATACGGAAACGTCAACTGCTTTTTGTTCAAGATAAATGCCCGTACCCGTTTTGCTCTACGCGCCTTTTTCTTTTGTTTTTCTCTTTCTTTTACTCGTTCCTGTTCCTCGGCGATACGTTGTGCCTCCCGCCTTTCGGCTTCCTGTCTCCTTGATTCTTCTTTCGATTTCGCAATTGTTCCTGCAACTGCCGCTGCACCAAGGTCAAAAAGAAGCTCTACTATTTTTGAAGCTGCACTGTCCTGCTTCTCATCTTCTCCGTCGGATTCTTCCATGTCTGAAGATTCATCATCCATAGTGCAGGCATCATAGTTTGTGCGGCTTCCATCTGCTTTCTGGTAATATCCACTTCCATCTTCGTATTTCCACCCCCGGCCTCCATCGGCTTCATCGTAATGTCCGCTTCCATCGGAGAATAAGGTTCCGCTGCTGCCGTCGGATCCGTGAAAATATCCTGAGCCATCAGGAAATATATGTCCCTCACTTCCGTCAGCCCCTCTGTAGTATCCGCTGCCATCGGAAAATATGCGCGCTTCGCTTCCATCTTTCCCGCGATAGTAACCGCTTCCGTCAGAATAGCGGTAGCTTTCCCCATCATCCTCTGAAAGGAAGCCGTAGTCATCTGAGAAAAGGAAGTCGCGTCCTTTATTATTGTTTCCCATATTATTTTCATACCTCTCTTGTTGTTATTTCTATTTTACAGGACAACGGACCTATCGGCAAGGCATGTATTTACTCTGGTAAAGATAAAAATAGATTTGCCGGGGATAAACTGGCAACCATCCCATCCGTCCCGACCATGAAGACCGTCCGGATCCGGAAACAGAAACAACCTCACTTCCCGGATTTGACATTTCTTTTTTATGTGATATAGTAACAGCAATCGGGGCATCCGTTGCGGACTGATGCCCGAGGTGGGCCGGAAGCGTCTGGCTCCTTAATGAGAAACACAAAGATATGGGATGATGACAGGACCCCACGCACTCCTGCTCTCCCGTATCTTTTTATTTAACTATTTTTAACGAAACCACTTTCAAAAAATGAAAATTATTAAACTTATGAAAGTGATTGCGAAAACAAAAAACAATTTTTTTAAGAGAATCACACTGAACACAAGGAGGGTTTACTATGGATTTAACGAAGTTAGACCGCTATCTGGCGCTTATCCTGCGGCACAAGCCGGAGGTTGTCGGAATCACATTAGATAATCATGGCTGGACAGATGTTTCGGAGCTGATTGTAGGGATTGCAAAAAACAACCCCAGGTTTGATATGGACACATTGGAGCGGATTGTGGCAACGGACGACAAGAACCGCTACTCTTTCAATGATGACAAAACACGTATCCGGTCAAATCAGGGACACTCAATCCCAGTTGATGTGGAACTACCTCCGACCAAACCGCCAGAATTTTTATGTCACGGCACCGGGGAGAAATATGTAGCTTCCATCGATAAAGAAGGGCTTGTGCCAAAAAGCCGGCTCTACGTCCATCTTTCCATGGATACCGATACTGCGACCAAAGTCGGCAGCAGACACGGGCGTCCAGTCCTCTACCGGGTGGCATCCGGGCAGATGCATCGTGACGGATATACGTTCTATCTTTCCGTCAACAATGTCTGGCTGACCAAGGAGGTTCCGGTGAAATACCTTAAAAAGCTGTAATGGATCTGGAAAGAAAAACGAAAAGAAGAGCAAAGAAAAGCGAAAAAAACATCGAAACCTGCGAATGGTAAGATTGGGAAGCTGTCGGATCGGCAGCTTCTTTTTTTTGCGCAGAAATGAATGATTGCGGCAATCTACAGAACCGCAAAGAACTTACATTACTACAGCAAATTTGGATTTGAGAACGAAGGTCTGTCCGGATCCGACCACGGCGGAGCCACCTGGTATCAGATGCGGATAACGTTTTAGAGGTGAGGGAAAGATGATAAATCAGGAAAAGAAGAACAATGTGCTTATCGGCCGCGATGTTTTCGTATCTCCGATGACTGAGAGAAACCAACAACTTTATCTCGAAACATACAAGAAATCCTCCACGTTTGCCATGCTCTATCAGCATCACGAGGAATACTGGGAAAATATGAGCTGTGTCATTGGTGCCGAAAATGATGTTTCCATCCGTTTCCTCATCTCTGAAAAAGAAAATGTTTTTTGGAGGTGCCAAAGATGAACTATCCACCCATAGAGCCGAAACGGCTAAACGGGACAGAACCCATCACGGATGAACAGGGAAATCCTGTATCTGATTTAAACAGCTTTTGGAGCTGGGCGTATTCCAACGTCATGGATAATGCGCAGCGTGGCGCACTGGCTGAATACCTGGTTGCCTGCGCACTTGGGGTAAATGACAACGTCCGGGTAAATTGGGATAAATACGACCTGCTCTCCCCAGAAGGAATCTCCGTAGAAGTAAAATCATTCGGTTATCTGCAAAGCTGGGAGCAGGAACATCTTTCCACGTTAAGTTTCGGCATCCAGCCAACCTATGGCTGGGACAGTGCATCCAATACTTACGCCACGCAGTTATCCAGACAAGCAGATATCTATGTATTCTGTATTCACAAGCACACCCCTCAGGAGACTGCAAATCCGCTGGATATTGCACAATGGGATTTCTACCTGCTGCCAACCACCATCCTGAATGAAAAAGCCGGGGAGCAGAAACGCGCATCCCTCTCCTCTCTCATCAAGATGGGAGCTGAAAAATGCGACTACCAAAATCTACATAAACGGATAATAGAACTGATACGTCCCGGTTATTCCGTTTCAGATAACTTCAAAACGACCGAATAAAAAAAATCACCATCCCGACGGCAGTTTACCAAACGGATGGTGATTCTTTCGTTTTTATGAGATTATCTCGGCGGATTACATACGCCGCATGGCTCTAATCCCATGCTCTTTGCTTTTTCCAATGTTACTTCACTGTCACTCTTCAAATACCGGCATCCGGCATTATGATATTTCTTTCCACTATTTGTGATATGCACCATAACCTCCGATGATGATGCCACGCTGTCAGACGGTTGTGTGACTGCGGCAGGTGCCTGTGCCTCAGAAATGTTACTTCCGGATCCGGAACTGCTGCCGGAGCCAGCCGATGCACTTGAACTTCCACTTGACTGGGCTGTCTGCGCCTGCGATTGGCTTTGGCCTTTTGCCGGTGTCGTACCATCCAATGCGCTGTCTCCAGTTGCATAATCAATACTTACACCCGGCTGTACGTTATAGCAGTACACATTAAACAGGATTCCAGCTCCGTTATCCTCTACTGATTTTGCTTCCATCAGCACGCCACTTGCTACCAGGTTATCTCCGGCAAATACCGGAGTGACACGGTAGAGTACATGGTTATTTGTCTCTTCTACATAATCTGCCACCATATTTTCGAATGGAAGCATACCTTCCACATTCAGATATCTGGTTCCGGTAATCAGATTCTTCGTGTTCGCATTCTCTGCAGACAGCTGGTAGTCAATCAGATGACAGCGGTTGTAGAGATACTTTCCGCTCACGGCATCATACTTGACCGTGTGCCAGCCACTTGGCTTCACAGATCCGATGGCTCCACGTTCTTCTGTCGGCATGATTTCTTTGCAGACGTTCGCATAGGCTACGCCACATCTTCCAAGATTATCCAGGCTGCTGTAATCTTCAAATGCCGTCGTTGTCAGTTCCGCATCGGAGAAATACGGCACATTGTCGTTGACAGCGACATACGGACTTCCGGAATAAGCCGGGATACTATCCAGTGATACTGTCGGGGCCGTGTCTGCTACTGGCTCCGGTTCACTTATTGGCTCTTCTGCCGGGGTCTGCGGCTGTTCTGCCACTACTGGCTCCTCTTCCGGTTCTGCAGAAACCTCCGGTTCCACGGAAAGGTCTGCCGTCACATTAGGTTCTGCTACTGTCTCCTGTTTCGCAGTGTTTGCTGTATTATCCGTCTTGGGGATGTAGTACATCGGCCGATAAAACGCACCGGCCAGAAAGAATACCACGACCATGATTACCGCTCTCGTTTTTGCTTTCACTTTTAAGATATTATTCCAGAGCTTTTCGATTGGTCTAATCGGCAGTAACAGCACACCCATTGCCGCAAAAACAATCGCCGATATACTAGGCACTGTCCCAAGTACCATAATAAAACACAACAGTGCAAATATCAGGCTTATGCATCTTCCTCGTTTCATTTTCTTTGTCGCTTTCTTTTTCACTTCTTTTCGCTCTTTTTCTTCCGCTTCAATCTGACGGAGCTTTTCCTGCATCCGAAGCTCTTCTTCCAGCTTTTTCTTTTGTTTCTTACCTAACATCGTCTCTCCCATCTTTCTATCGTGATTTTCTTATGAGAAGAACCTTCGATTTCATCCAGAAGTTCACGCGTCCAGTTCTCACCAAGAATACTCAGGTTAAATTTCACATCTGACGGGTAATTCCGGTTCCATCTGCAAAGGATGATTTCGCTGATACGGTCTTCATCCCCGGATAAATCATCTTCCACAAAACAATACTCGTCCTCTCCAGCCTCTTTTAAGTAATCCTCCGACACGTTCCGGTTAGAATAATCCTGAAACAGCTCTTCGGAATAGCATCTCATCCAGAGCTTTTTGCTGGAAAGATGCTTCGTTATCCATTCAACGATTGCCCGGTCACGGCTGACGCGACGGTGATTGAACAAAATTCCACCCGAATCATCGATACATATGATTATTTTCACGACAACTCCCCTCCATTTTTGTTCTTCTGTTTAATATTATAGCAAAAAAAACTGTATGCGACCATCTTTTTAGTAGAATGCATAAAACAAATGCCCTCCGGAGCAATTTCCCGGAAGGCATTTCCTATGTAATTTTTTATGTTTTCCTCAAAAAAGAGTAGATACTGTTGGCTCCACGCATAAACCAACGGAAGACCTCCACTTGCATTTGGTATCACTCACACAAGCTTTGCCAGCCAAATAAAATCCCTTGCCCGTAAGCAATGGAATTTCTGCCACATTTTTCAATATCAGTGCATCGGTTCCTCTTCTGCCCGCTGCACTTCTCTTGGCGACCATGTCTGTCCTGCTGCACATATCAGCTTATCGACCAACCCACATCTCGGCACACAATTATCCACTGGTTCTAGCCAAGCCTCCCCGTCATAACAATGTCAACTGCCTGTCGGAATATTATATTCGTGACGGAAATAATGTCACGTTTATAATATGGAATGAAAGGCAAACGGAAGAAAAGCGCGAACGAAAAATTGTCACTGAAAGACATATCCTGTCATCACTCTCTCGTCTCGCATGGATGGGACGGTCTGGATGGGAAACGGAAAATGAATCAGGAAAAATAACTGTAGAATAGAAAATTGCAACATGTTGCAAAAATCTCCTGTAAAGTGGTGTATGCCAGGGTGGGCAGCTCCGGGAACAAATTGTTCTGTGCGACGGGGAGGATGCCTCGGATCCGGTAAAAGAAATGTGTACCAAGGAATGGACAGTCTGAAAATATTGTTTTGTGTAACAAGGAGGTTACCTCGAATCCGATAAAAAAAATGTGTGCCAAGAAATGGACGGTCTGGACAGATGGATGTTTGCCATGCCGGAGCATTGTGGCCAGTGAGCCGGACGCGCCAGCGGACGGCGGGGTGACGGCGGGGCAGATGGGACTACGAGGCTCTGTAGAGACCAGTACAAGTGTGAATCCATTATTGATTTTCCTGATTAGAAATCACCGTATCTTCTACATTGTCTGCTGCCGAAAAATTTTCAATCTGACTTTCCTTCAAAGCCGGTATGATATCTGCAATTCTTTTTCTCCACATCTGCTTGCGGTACTGATTTTTCCACAAATTTGCCGCAATACCAAGCAAATAGCTTTTCGGGTTCTCCGCATCATTGACATTATCCAATTCCCACAATTTTAAAAATGTCTCCTGATACAGATCATCTGCCGTACTTTTATTTCCTGTCAGCCGTTTGCAGAACAGATAAATATCTCTGCCATACTCTTCAATATATTTTTCCAGCTGTTGTTTCTCCATCTTAATTAAAACTCCCATTTCTGACGTCTTTCCTGAGTAATCTTAATTACCCTTACATCCTTATATTGTCATAACTCACTGGTTGGTTGCAAAAAAATATCCTTCCAAGAAAAGAATCTGTGATATTTCAAAAACCGCCACATCTGTCTATCGACAAATATGACGGTTTTTCTACCTATCCTAATATCTTGACTTTTTTATGAAACGCTGTACTAATATTTGGCTTACCTTCTTTTATAACATCCCGTTCTCAGTAAAATTATTTTTAGTGAAATCTCGGTGGCTGTACCTGATATGTCTCAATCGGCACATCCTCTGTGGAGAATTTCATTGCTCCGTTGTCGTTCTCACATACAATCCATTTCAGCCAGTTTTCATTATCCATCTGCGGATAATCCTCACGCAGGAACCATCCTCTGGATTCTTTTCGCATGGATGCACCTTTGAACTGCATTTCTGCGGAAAGAACCATTGCCTCTGCCTCGTGGCAGGAAAGCAGATCGTGGAAATCTTCTGCTTTTAACTGTGCAACCATTGGTTTGATCTGTGCCAGTTTGCGCAAGCATACATCCAGACGGTGCTGACTCATGTATACACTGTTTTCAACCGGGCAGACAAGCTGCTGGATTTTATCAATGACTTCTTTTGCTCTTACACCTTCTTCACGGAATAACGGTGCAAATGCATCTTCTTTCAACTGTGCTACCTGGGCGTCATCAATTGGCTGCTGTGCATGATCTGCTGCATAAGCTGCTGCCTGCTGACCACTGACAACTCCTGCAAATACTGCGTTCAGGATTCCTGAACCACGGTTACGTCCTGGAGGTGCCGGTACTGCGCCAGGCGCACAGGAACCATCGTAACATACATCTCCTGCTGCATACATTCCAGGAATGGTAGTAGCCATCTGCTCATCTACTTTGACCGGAGACTGCTCACCGACAAATCCAGGCTCTACTTCCCATTTCTCATCTCCTTCGAAACCATCTACGGAAGAACCTTTTTCGAAATCAATTTTCCAGAATGGAAGACCATAAGGACGATCCCAGATGTAGAACATCATCGTATCATTTTTGGTTGTCTCGCTCTCCATCGGATGCAGGTAAACCGGACCTCTGCCGGATGCCATGGTATTGTACCACTCTGCTACAGCGCTGGAACTGATATCTGCTTCCGGGAAACGACGGAAGTTCTTTGTAATATTTTCACCATAAGCGTCATACATCACGTTCTCACCAAATACACACTCACGGTTGCTGTGTACACGGTAAAGCTGTGCAAAGTTACCAAACTCCGGATTTCGCATCTGTGCGCCGGCACGGTAAGCTGCTGCGATACCGTCACCACGTCCGTTACTCCACATCGGAGCCACACGGTAGTTCTGACTTCCGGTACAGAGGATGACGGATTTTCCTTCAAATACATAGAAGGTACCGTCAATGATGCTGTATCCGACAGCACCGGCGATCTGTCCGTCTCTGGTCAAAAGGTCAGAAATGGTTGTTTTATCAATAAATTTTACGCCCAGTTTTGTGGCAGTTGCTCGCATTTTCAGTGTCAGATCCAGATCTACACCGATCATATAAGTCATCGGACCGGTCGGAATACGTTTTTTTGGGATATTGACACCCCAGGATTCCATCTTGTCCAGAAGCTCATTATTCATAGCCACATATTTTTTCAGTAAATTCTGGTTGGCCAGATAACCGCCAACAGCATTTGCATGATATTCGTTAAACATCTCCGGTGTGGTTTTCTCCAGATCAAAATACTGTAATACACCGCCACCTTTATTTGCTTTTCCGGAATATCCTGATGTCTGTTTTTCTACTACCAGGACACTGATGTCCGGATTTTCTTCTTTTAAACTGATTGCTGCTGTCAGACCGGCAATTCCGCCACCGATGATTAACACGTCAGCAGACATTTTTTCCTGTTTGATTTCCTGTTTTTCCATTATGCTCTCCTCTCTCAGATACATACCCAAATGCTTTTCTGATAAAATTATTTCTGACAAAAACCCCGGGCAGATATCATATTATGCTTCGGTCTGTTTTTTTGCGTAACAGTCAAAGGTCTGGCGGAAACTCTGGCTTGCATAGTCAGGGATTACCTTGATCGCACCTTTGGCACATTTTACTTCACAATAGTTACAGTGTTCGCAGTCTTCCACATATTTGAAAATCGGACGTCTTTTTTCTGCATCCCAGCGAATGACATCTACAAAACAGGCTTTGTAGCAGATCTGGCATCCAACACATTTGCTTTCATCAAATTCGATTTTATGGTTTGTATAAATCATCGCTTCTACCTCCAGTTATCTTTCTCTTCCGCATACAGGGACGGAAGGATTGCTGCCAGATTTGTAAACTCTTTTACGTTATGTAAAGCCAGTGACATGGCTGCCATATCCGGATAACGCATACCGTCCGGAAGCACTTTCACATCTTTTCCGTTTACATAATTCCAGCCCATCCAGAAACGGGAACGAAGCTCGATACCGCCCTCGATCTCACGTACAAAATGTGTCATAAATGTTGGCGGAACAGCAAATGGTGGCTGACCTTTTCCGTATCCTTTTCCACAGACTAAGGTCGCACAGGCATCGGTACCGATCAGTTCTGCCTTGAATCCACAGTCTCCCGGGTATTTAAAGTTGATTACGATCTGATCCGGTCCCATTCCGGTATCTTCGGTAATTTCATGTGTGGTATCCCATAATTTTTCCTGATAGGTCAGATCCGGATCTAACGCACGTACACGGTTCTGTGTTTCTGCCTTGTAATGATCTTCCGGATTCCAGATTTTGTAACGCAGGTTGTCAAGTCCATGCCATGCAAAGAACCAGTCAAACATCTCCGGTGTTACTCCCGGCATCTTTGTCAGGTTCGCCAGATATCCGGTTCCATCCGGCAGAATACACCAGCCTGCCTCTGCCTCCAGATATCCCGGCTCAAACAGACGATTTCTGTCTTTGAACTGCAGTACCTGATCCGGGCGAAGCGGTCCGTTCAGCATTTTCGCATATGCTTCCGGAGCCGGCTGTGCCATCTCCTGCTCAAAATATTTATAGTAGCTTTTCTGTTTTTCCTCTTCCGTTACCGGAACTCGTTTTTTTGCCATCTGTTCCATAGGAAACCTCCTCCATTTTCATTGTCTCTATTTTTCACACTTCAGGGATCTCATTTTATGAGGTAAATTTGGCTTTCGGTATTTTTCTGAAGTATTAAAATTCGAACTCTGCCATATGGCTTAAAATCTCTTTTGCACCTGCGATTGCATCATCGATAATCTGTAATGCCGGTTTTTCTTCTGTGACTAACGGTACGATCTGACCTGCCATGACAGCACCGCCAACCATATCGCCTTCTGCCATTGCTTTTCTCAGAGAGCTTTCTGCAACCGGGCGAAGCAGTTCTGCTGCTTTTTCCTTTGTATTGTTATCTTCAATATCGATCATCTCGTCCGCCAGTTTGTTTTTGATCTGACGGCAAGGCTCATCGGTGCAGTATCCGGTAATGACAGTAGACATATCTCCGGCAGCCAGCACTTCTTTCTTTACATTTGGATGCACGGTTGTCTCTGCTGCAGCCATAAATGCAGTTCCCACCTCAAAACCTTCTGCTCCCATGGCAATTCCTGCAGCTACACCACGGCCATCTGCGATACCGCCGCTGGCAACAACCGGAATATCCAACAGGTCTACTGCCTGTGGAACCAGAACTGTGGTTGCCTCAAAAGTAACGTGTCCGCCGCCTTCCCAGCCTTTTACGATCATGACATCTGCGCCTGCCTCTGCTGCAATTCTTGCATCATCAATAAAAGATGCTTTTACAACGATCTTGCAGCCAACACTGTGCCAGATATCAAAATATTTTTTACAAAGTTCCGGATCCAGACCTGCGATGGTATCTGCATACATCACTGGTGGTTTCTCATCCAGAACAATTTTTGTCACATGTTCCAAATTTGGTGGAATCATGATAACATTCATTCCGAACGGTTTATCTGTCAGCTTTCTTGTCTCTGCAATCTGCTCTCTGATAAATGGTTCCGGTGCAAATCCAACGCCCAACACGCCAAGTCCGCCTGCATTTGATACTGCCGCAACCAGCGGTGCTGTGGAAATCCAGGCCATCGGTCCCTGAATAACCGGTTTTTCGATATTTAAAATCTCACATACTCTGTTCATACCAACCTTCTCCTTTCGCTCTCTGACGTTCTCCCGAAATCCGCTTCCTATTTTCAAACCATTCAATACTTGAAGCATTTTCCGTGATACATGTCCCTTGTTGAGAAAATTATATAAATAAAAAAGGATGTTTTCATTTCCAATACATCCAAGTTTGCTATGTTTTTTTACAAATACTTTTGTAACTTCCTACAAATTTTGATACAATCAAAATAAGAAAGTACGGGGGAATACAAATGAAAGTCACATTGGAAATGGTATTAACCAGATTTTTTGCACAACACAAAGAAGCAAACCTTTTTTCGAAAATCACGGATACGCAAATGCATCATGCCCTGCTTGGCATACAGCTTTTACCAAGACATATGGAAAATCTGTCTGCTGATTATCTGTATGTCACAGATCAGTTCTACTATTCGGCACAAATATCCAGAGACTGCCGTAAAGTAAAACCAGACAATGTCTATCCGCCGGATATTGCAGAAACCGATCTTTCTTTTATTGTATTTGGCTCGGAGGCACCTGACTCTGGAGATTTGAGTCAGAATGCTATTTTTATTCAGACTGATATGGAACTGGCCGAAGGATTTAATGCTCTTCAGAATGTTTATGCCGAATTTATCGAATGGGGACGTCAGCTGGATTTTGCAATTTTCCGGAATGCTGACTTTCAGGAATTTATCGACATCAGCGAAGAAATGATTGCCTGTCCAATCCTGGTTTATGATCCGGCGCTGAAGCTGCTGGCCTATTCCCGCATGTACCCGGGACTGGATGACCGCATTTTTCAGACTGCCATTGCAAACGGATATCTGGATCTGGAGACCGTAAAATATTTTGAAAAAGAACGGATTTTTGCGCAGATGGACCACACCGGAAGTGCAGTCGGCGAACCGGACAATTTCCGTATGCATGCAGACTTTGCCCGTGCCATCAATATCCGCAACGAACTGGCAGTCTACTGCATTTTGCTCTACACCAGTGAATATCCGCGCAGCTACATCAATGAACTCTACCAGATTTTCTGCAACAGCATTGAGCATCTGCTGGAAAAACAGCATGCGGATTTCCTGAAAAACCGTTCCGTCACCGATTATTTTCTGATGGATCTTCTGGATAATCCGGAAACGCCACCGGAGCAGATCAAAGAACGAATTTACTATAATGATCTGGATTATGAGGGCAACTACATCGTAATATGCCTCCATTCCGACATTAAGCAAAAGCCTTCGGAAAATTATTTTATCCAGCTGCTGCGCAACAACATGATCAACTGCAGAATTTTTGCGTACCACGGTGGAATCGTCATTTTGTATCATCTTCCAAAATTCCGGGAAACAGATTACAGAGATTATCTCCGTGACCAGTTGCATACAATTTTAAAGGATTTTGCTGATCGCAGCATTACGCTTTATTTCAGTAAACCTTTTACAACAATCGGACAGTTTGCAGAAGCCTACCAGCAGGCGGAAAGTTTGCATCAGATGAACCTTTCCATGAACGATACCATGTACTGTTTTTATGAGGATCACTGGCTGAAGTACCTGATTGGCAGTACCCCGCAGAAAGAGAAAAGTTTTTCCTTCTGTGAACCATCGCTTCTTCAAATGTTACATGCAGATACCAAAAAATCCCGGCAACAGCTGGAAATCCTTTATGAATATCTCCGCTGCGACCGAAAGTTAACCGATGTTGCAGGCAAACTCGGCATGCACCGCAACAATGTCATTTATCATGTAAAACAGATATCCGAAGAGTTTCATCTGAATTTCGATGATCCCGATGTGCGCCTGCGACTTCTGATGTCTTTTGAAGTATTGAAATTCAGCAAACTTTTTATACGTTGATTTGACAAGTTCTGATCTGCAAAACAAACAGGCAGGAAGTTGATCAAACTTCCTGCCTGTTTCATGTACTATCGAATTACTTTTCCCGGATTTAAAATATGTTTTTCATCAAAGGCATTTTTGATTGCCTGATACAGTGCAATCATCTGCGGTCCCATAAATGTCTCCAGTGCACCGACACGGGCATGACCGATTCCGTGCTCGCCGGATACCTGACCACCCATGGTTTTCGCCTGCGCATACAATTCTTCCATCAGTTTCGGGCAACGCTCCTCGAACAGTTTTTTGTCCATATCGTCACGCATCAGCTGAATGTGCATGTTTCCGTCCCCGGCATGACCCTGGATGGAGATGCGGATGCCGGTCTCTTCCATCTTGGTGTCTGCGAATCTGGAAAAATCTGCAATTCGGTTTCTCGGAACAACGATATCGCACTCATCCATATCTGTCGTAGATGCTTTTAATGCCTCCAGTGCTGCGCCACGCACCGTCCATACCGCTTCTTTTCGCTCGTCAGTATTGCACAGGAACACATCCTCTGCGCCATTGTCCAGACAGATCTGTGCAGCATCGTCACATCTGCGCTCCACATCTTCCACGCTGCTTCCGTCAAACATCAGAATCAGATAGGAATCTGCGGTACGATGCGGCATAATTTTGTTCAAATATTGCGCCGTATCATCCAGCAGAGATTTTGGCATATACTCGATGGCCGTTGGATTCAGATCGGAATTAATGAATTTCGGTACGGTTCCCACGCACTGCTCCAGTGACGGATACGGTACCAGAAGGGTGTAGGATACCTTCGGTTGCGGAATCACACGCATACGAAGTTTTGTTGCGATACATAAGGTTCCCTCGGAACCGATTACCAGATCTTTGATATCATATCCGGATGTATTTTTCGCTACATTACTACCAAACTGCATGATGTCACCATTTGGCATAACGCATTCCATGGAAACCACATAATTTCTCGTCACACCATATCCTACCGCTTTCATACCACCGGCATTTGTCATGACGTTTCCTCCAACGGAAGCGGTTTTCTCGCCCGGTTCCGGCGGATAGAAAACACCTTTTTCCTGAGCGGCGTTTGCCAGTTCCATAACCAGCACACCCGGCTCAATGACAACGGTCATCGTGTCCAGATCCCACTCCAGGATTTTGTTCATTTTTTCCGTACAGAGTAAAATTCCACCATAAATCGGCACTGCGCCACCGGACAGACCGGTTCCTGCTCCACGCGGAGTCACCGGAATGCAGTGCTCATACGCATAGCGCATCACTTTGGACACTTCCTCGGTACTTAATACTTCCACCAGTACATCCGGTGCATGAGTACCAAAGTCCGGCATCTCATCATGCGCGTAATCATATTCAATCTCGTCCCCGTAAAAGACACGATCCGGGGCTGTCACACTTTTTAAATATTCCACACCTTCCGGTGTAATTACCTGATATTCCATTTTCGACATCCCCCTTTACTGCTGTTTTGCCTGTACTGCCGCTGTCAGAGCAGGTACGGCACTGTACAGATCTTCTGTAATACAATAATTTGCAATTTTAAAAATCGGTGCTTCTTTATCTGTGTTGATTGCTACGATACACTCAGCGCCATCCATACCTGCCGCAAACTGTACCGCACCGGAAACACCGCAGGTGATGATCAGCTTCGGTTTTACAGTACGTCCGGAAAGTCCGATCTGTTTTGTCACATCATTCCATCCTTTTTCTACCAGTGGACGTGTGGTTGCCAACTGTCCGCCCAGAGCATCTGCCAGTTCCTGCAGCATCGCCAGATCTTCCTGTTTTTTCACACCACGACCGGCAACAACCAGAACGTCTTCCTCTTCGATGCCTTTTGTTTTTTCCACAATCTCAGTGCTGATCACTTCCATACCGGATTTCAGCATTTCATCTGTCACTTTACAGTTCACAACTTCACCATTTGATGCTGTCTTTTCTGCCACATTCATGACTTTATAACGAACGGTTGCGAACTGCGGTCTCGTATTTGTCGTGATAATCTGTGCCATGATATTGCCGCCAAATGCCGGACGAATCTGCACCAGATCAGTATTCTCTTTCATATCAAGTACGGTACAGTCTGCAGTCAGACCGGTGCGGAAACGTGTCGCACAGGCCGGTGCCAGGGAACGGCCCAGAGAAGTTGCTCCCACCAGGACAACCGTTGGTTTTACCGTTTCGATACAATCTTCCATGACATTAGTATACACATCTCCACGGAAATGTGCTAATTTCTCATCTGCGTAAACAAATACTTTATCCACACCGTATTCCAGTAACGTGTGCGCCTGTTCATTTGCCTTTTCTCCGCCGATCAGCACCGCATATACCGGATGATTGATCTTGGCTGCCAACTCTCTGGCTTTTCCGATCAGTTCAAATGCCACCGGATGAATACCGCTCTCTTCCTGCTCCACAAATACCATGATGCCTTTCCATGCATCTTTGTCCACGGTCTTTTTCACTTCATCCTCAACCAGTGAAACTGCCTGTACCGGACATGATTTCACACACAGTTTACACATCTTGCAGGATGCATTAATTTCGATTTTATTATCTTTGATCTCCAGTGCTCCAAAGGGACATTTTTCCACACACTGTCCGCAGAGGATACACTGATCCTGATTAAAATTTAATGTTGCCATCTGTCTTTCCTCCGAATTGTCTATCTATCATTCTTACAGCTGTTTTTCCATGTATTTCATAATTGAATATTCTCCACTATTCACTCATTTTGAAATACTACATATATTTTCGTTCCGCAAAAATATCGGCCAGATCACCGGCAATCTGCTCTGCTGATCCATCCATGAAAATCTGTCCATCATGACTTTCCGGTGGGAAAATACGCTCTACAGAAGTAGCAGATCCTTTCAGTCCGTAATGTGTCACATCCTGATCCTTGAATTCTGCAAATGTGATCATCTCTACCTTGCGGTCTTTGGTCGCTGCTTTCAGACGATAAGACGGAAGACGTGGCGTATAGATGTCTTTTTCTACCGTAAGCAGACAAGGAAGTTTCATTTTTGCCAGCTGTCTGACATTGACAAAATCCTGTCCAACCGTCACGCTTGCATCATCTACATCTGCAATTTCTCCCACCCATGCTGCACACGGGATTCCCAGGTATTCCGCCATGGCCGGACCAACCTGTGCGGTATCACCATCGGTGGTCTGTTTACCACAGATGATAATGTCATAATCACAGATGGATGTGATCCCCTGTGCCAATGTATAAGAAGTAGCCAGTACATCCGCCCCTGCAAAGGTACGGTCTGTAAATACATATGCCTGATCTACCCCCATCATATAAGCTTCTTTCATCATTGCCTCAGCCTGTGGCGGTCCCATGGTAACTGCCGTTACGGTTCCTCCACAACGCTCTTTCAGACGCATCGCAGTCTCCAGCGCATACAGATCATACGGATTGATCTTGGCTGCTGCACCATCACGTTTTAATACACCTGTTTCCGGATCGATCTCTACCTGACTGGTACCCGGAACCTGTTTGATACATACAACGATCTTCATGTTCTTCTCCTCTCAAACAATCACTCGAATTTATTGCCAGTTCGCATACCATGTTGAATATTCAAGAATGCTCCGGCATTCTTGTTGCGAGGTGCGCGTCATGCAATTGCATGACATACTTCAACTGCGCACCTCTGTAATCCTGCCGGAGGCTATATCAGATGGGGGATTGGCTCCCACCACTGATACTAGCTTGTTTCTCACCACCTATAGAGGTGGGAGTCATCTCCCATCTGATATACCTATTATTTTGTACATTTTTCAGGAGGAAACATCATGATAAATAAAGAATGGGAAGATTTTTTTGGCATTGAAGAAGCATCCGATCCTTCTTATATAGAAACCGATTTCAACATTAAGCAAAAAGATGCCGTTGCCGTCCTTGCTTCCTGCGTCAATGCAAATGGATGTGTCGATCTGAACTGGATGTGTGAAGCATCCGGTCTTTCACTGGATGAACTGATACACTCCCTGCATGGCGCAATCTATCAGGATCCGGAAGTCTATGATCTCTGTCGCGCGGACGATCAGGGATGGATACTCAGAGCACAGTACCTGTCCGGTCACATTAAGTCCAAACTGGAAACTGCAAAAAGACTGAACCACAAATATGACAATCGTTTTGCCTCAAATGTTGCGGCTTTGAAGTCTATCATGCCTTCAAAATCAGACTTTGATGCCATCGGATTTTCCATCGGTTCTCCCTGGATTCCTAATGAGTATTATGAGGCATTTGCCAAAGATGTTCTGGGACTTGCCCGTACACCGAAAGTCAGTCACTCTGCCATCCTTGGCCGTTATCACGTAAAAATTGCTTCCAAATATCAGGACACTGTCCTTAATCGTTTTACTTATGGCACCCCACGTTTCTCCGGATTGCAGCTTATCGAATATGCCCTGAACGGTATCACGCCCAAACCTTATGATGATGTCGTAAGACTCGATCGAAAATCCGGCATTGCAAGAGTCCTGAATAAAACGGAAGCACTTGCTGCACAGGAAAAAATGAATCTTTTACAAAAAGCCTTTTCTGACTGGATCCGCAAAAATTCTTTCCGTGTAAAAGAGCTGAAAAAAATCTATTACAACACCTATGCCTGCAATGTGCCAGGCCGTTACAGCGGATGTTTTCTGGACCTGCCCGGATTGAATACGGAACACTTTACACCGTATCCCCATCAGAAAGATGCCGTGACAAGAATCATTCTCGACAAGGACGTGCTGCTAAACCACAAAGTCGGAACCGGCAAGACAAACATTATTATCATGGGAATCCACGAGCGAAAGAGAATCGGTCTCTCAGAGAAAAATCTCATTGTTGTTCCGAATAATGTGCTGGAAGCCTTTGAACGTGCACACCACCTGCTTTATCCACAGGACAACATTCTGGTGGTTCATCCGGAAGACTTTCAACCGGCATACCGCCAGAAGCTTCTTACCAAGATCAGAGATGAAGACTATGTTACGGTGTATATGCCCTTTTCATCCTTTGGAGCGATCAGCATGAGCCGTCAGTACAAACTAGACTGCCAAAGCGAATTGATCCGCTCCTACCGCGCCAAAGCGGCAATTGCACCAGAACAGTGGGAACGTTCCAGACTGGAAACCATCGTGAACCAGCTGAGTAAAAAACTTGCGGAAATGATGACCGACCTTCCATATGATGAATATCTCTGTTTTGATGAATTGGGAATTACAACACTGGTCGTTGATGAAGCCCACAATTTCAAAAATATTTCTTTAAACAGTCATACAGACAGTGTCGTGGGCATGCACGTAAAAGGCAGCAAAAAATGTGATGAAATGTATGAAAAAGTACAGTTTGTCCGAAATCATGACGGCGGAGTCATTTTTTCAACCGGAACGCCACTGACGAATTCCATTGCCGATTTATTTGTAATGCAGTCGTTCTTACAACCAGAACAGCTGGAACTGCTTCATCTCAATCATTTTGATGAATGGATCAGCAACTTTGCAACCCGCCAGACAAGTTTTGAAGTGGATGTGGATTCTCAGAACTATCGCATGAGAACACGTTTTTCCAGTTTTCACAATATCCCGGAACTGATCAGTCTCGTTGCCAATATCTGTGATTTTTATAATGGCGATGAATGTCAAGTGGATTTACCGAAAAGTGAAACTTATACCGATGTCATTGTACCAAAATCCCCCGAACAGGATGACTATATTAAGTCTCTGGCGGATCGTACTGAAAAAATCCGTCAGAAACTTGTTCGAAATGCAGCAACCGATAATCTGCTGAAAATCACACATGATGGCCGTGCTGCTGCACTTGACATTCGTCTGGCAGATCCGGAAAGCCATCCGGCTACAGAAAGCACAAAAACCTGTGCCTGTGCCAAAAACGTTTATCAGCTCTATCAGCTGTATCCGAATACTGCTCAGCTTGTATTTTGTGATCTCGGTACTCCCAAAAGAGGTTTTAACATTTACGACGAATTAAAAAGACTTCTTGTGGAGATGGGCATCCCGAAATCAGAAATTGCGTTTGTTCACGATGCCGGAACAGATGCCAAGAGACGAAAACTTTTTGAAGCGGTAAATCATGCCTCTGTGCGCGTTCTGATCGGCAGCACTTCAAAACTTGGAACCGGCGTCAATGTCCAGAAGCGTCTCATTGGCATCCATCATCTGGATATCCCATACCCTTCCTTTCCTCCCATCTGTGGCTCTCTGGGGCCCGATGGGCGTAGGGAAATCCACAGCTGTAAAAACGATTGCAGAAAACTTATCAAAAGAATTTCAGCAGCACGTCGGTGTCACAGACATCCGTCTGCTGAACTTTTCACCGATCGATCTTCGTGGAATTCCATCCGCAGATATCAACAAAGAATTTACCGTCTGGTTGAAACCCAAAATTTTCGACCTGCCGAAAGATATTCCTCATATCCTTTTTCTGGATGAGATCTCTGCTACTCCACAGTCCCTTCAGGCAGCGGCTTATCAGATTGCACTGGACAAACGAATCGGAGAATTTGAGCTACCTGCAAATTGTATCGTCATCTGTGCCGGTAACCGTACCACAGACCGATCTGTTGCTTTTCGTATGCCAAAAGCTTTGGCAAACCGCCTGTTGCACATCGAAATCCTTTCCGACTTTGACAGCTGGTATGAATGGGCTCTGCAGCACAAAATCGACAAACGTATTTTAGGTTATCTGGCATTTGACAACAGTCGTCTGAACGTAGAACCTGATATCGAAGAACTGGCATTTCCAACACCGCGAAGCTGGGAATTTGTCAGCAAATTGCTGCAGATCACCGAAAAAACTCCCGGAGAAATGCACAGTCTGATTTCCGGCTGCGTCGGTGTCTCAACTGCACTGGAATTTGAGCATTGGTGCAATGTCTATGACAAACTGCCAAACACCGCAGATATTCTCGCCGGAACATGCACTATGAAAATCACGAAAACAGATGTCATCTATGCATTAACCTCATCCCTCCTCTCCTATGTAGCTGAACACAACGAAACCATCCGTGATGAGGCGCTTGAAAACATCTGCCGTTATGCTTCTCAATTTCAGGCCGATTTTTCCGCCATGTTCTTTCGTGGCATGAAGAACATCAGACTGCGAATGATATCTGGGTATGTATCGATACTTCCGGATCTGTTACGGAAGAAGAACTGACCTGCACGATGGCTGAGATTCTAGATGCTATGAGACAGGCAGGC
>ERZ773103.1670-NODE-1670-length-22783-cov-4.376452_pt1 | contig 22783 bp, 20 predicted proteins | sample MGYA00511118_ERZ773103 | MGnify/ENA primary metagenome ERZ773103 (study PRJEB29015, sample SAMEA2737821) | human gut metagenome | biome: human gut; feature: human-associated habitat; material: faeces | place: China | collected 2012 ... | reverse complement strand
AGATGCGCACCCGGGGCAAGGCGTATCTGGTGCCCCAGTATACCGCCATCCACGCATGGCACCGCGCGGCGCACCGCAGCCTGAAGCCCTTTTTGTGGCAGCTGCGCAGCCTGCTGCGCTACTTTTCCAAGTGGGGCTTTGCGTGGTGAGCGGAGACGAAAAAATAGTGTTTTTGATTCGCAGAAAGCGGTGTGCCGTCGGCACACCGCTTTCTGTCTTTTCCGCCTCTTGCATTTTGCGTGCTTTCATAGTAAAATAAAGTGTACTGCCATCGTCTTTTGCAAAAATGCGGCCTTGGCAGACCCAAAATTGTTTACAGCGGACGCAGCTCCGCTTTGAATTAAGCTGCACATCTTTTTATAAGAAAAAAGGAGTGCACAAGTATGAAAGGCATTATTCTCGCCGGCGGTGCCGGCACACGGCTCTATCCCCTGACCATGGTCACCAGCAAGCAGCTGCTGCCGGTCTACGACAAGCCCATGATCTACTATCCGCTGTCCACCCTTATGCTGGCGGGCATTCAGGATATCCTGATCATCTCTACCCCTACCGATACGCCCCGCTTTGAGGCGCTGCTGGGCGATGGCAGCCAGTACGGCATCCATCTGCAGTATAAGGTGCAGCCCTCTCCGGATGGTCTGGCACAGGCCTTTATTCTGGGCGAAGAGTTCATTGGCGACGACTGCTGCGCCATGATCCTGGGCGATAACATTTTCTACGGCAACGGCTTCTCCAAGCTGCTCAAGAGCGCCGTGGCCAACGCAGAGAACAAGGGCCGCTGCACCGTGTTCGGCTACTATGTGCAGGACCCCGAGCGCTTTGGCATCGTGGAGTTCGACAAGGACGGCAAGGTGCTCAGCGTGGAGGAAAAGCCCCAGCATCCCAAGTCCAACTACGCCATCACCGGCCTGTACTTCTACAACAAGGAAGTGGTGCAGATGGCAAAGCAGGTAAAGCCCTCTGCCCGCGGCGAGCTGGAGATCACCACCCTGAACGATATGTACCTGAAGCAGGACGAGCTGGATGTGCAGCTGCTGGGCCGCGGCTTTGCATGGCTGGACACCGGTACGATGGAGAGCCTTGTGGAGGCTGCCGACTTTGTGCACATGATCGAGAAGCGTCAGGGCATCAAGATCAGCGCACCGGAGGAGATCGCTTTCAAGTACGGCTGGATCGACCGCGACACTTTGCTGGAAAGCGCCGAGCGCTACGGCAAGAGCCCCTACGGCCAGCATCTGAAGAACGTGGCCGACGGCAAGCTGCGCTACTAAGCATAAGGAAAGGCACATTGGTATGAAAATCATTGTCACAGGCTGCAAGGGGCAGTTGGGCACAGAGCTGCTCAAGCAGCTGCAGGAGGGCCGCAGCGAGCTGGGCCCCATCCCCGAAAAGCTGCTCAACGCTACGGTGATCCCGGTGGATCTGCCGGAGCTGGATATCTCCAATTACAGGATGGTGGATGAGTTCGTGCGGCGCAACCGCCCGGATATCATCATCAACTGCGCCGCCTACACCAACGTGGACGGGTGCGAGGTGCACCACGACGATGCCTTTAAGGCAAATGCCCTCGGCCCCCGCAATCTGGCGCAGGCTGCCGAAAAGACCGGCGCACGGCTGGTGCACGTTTCCACCGACTATGTGTTCTCCGGCCGGGAGAACGGCGGCATCCCGCAGGATGAAGCTACCCTGCCCGGGCCCATCAGCGCCTACGGCTCCACCAAGCTCATGGGCGAAAAGTATGTGGAGCGGTTCTGCCACCGCCACTTCATCGTGCGCACTGCGTGGCTGTACAGCTACTATGGTAAAAACTTTGTCAAGACCATCGTGAACGCGGGCAAAAAGTTCGGCAAGCTGGAAGAAATGGCCCTGCCACTGATGTGCCGCCGGTTCTCCGACACCGATAAATCCGCCGCCGTTGTATACAAACTCTTTGACTGCAGTGATAACCGTCTCATCGATCCAGTTTTCACCACCGCTCTGTGCGGTATCTGCATCTCCAACATTCAGAACGACATCAAACTGTTTCAGAAGCTCCGGATTTTCACGGATGTCATCAAAGCTGATAAAAGATACATCAAACGGTGCACCGCTCAACGCTTCAATGATTCCGAAATAAGAATAATTCTGTTTGTAGTAGATTGCATGGTGTACCATATGGTTTCCCCAGGAACGCATCTTTCCCCAGCAGTTCAGAACTGCTACTTTTTTCACACAATAAGGTGTTGTTCCCTGAATATTATCATATAATGTACGGAATTCCTGGCACACGGACTTGATGTATTCTACAAAGTCCGGGAACTGGATTGCCAGTTTCAGATATCCGCCGTAACCGATTCTCTGGATCGGACTTCTAAGGATCGCACGTCTTGCAGTCACCCAGTTGATTTTTGCCTCTTTTACCGGATCTCCACCCTCATGGAAGGTATCCGGGAAGAAATATGGCAAAAATCTTCCTTCTGTGTATTTCACATGTTTAATATCACTGAAAAGGCGCAGTGTTGCACCGTTTCCAACGCTTCCGACAACTGCATCTAGTCCGATGGATGCAAACTCATCCATAAATGGTTCCATACCGATCCAGTGATCCCCCATGAACATCATGGCTTCTCTTCCGTATTCATGCACAATATCTACCATTTCTTTTGCAAGTGCAGCTACTTCACGACGCTGGAAAGCCTGAAAATCTTTAAATTCTTTTGACGGAATACGGTAAGTATTATTCATATAGCCCTGATCGATGATATATTCCGGGCGGAATTTATACCCCACTTCTTTTTCAAACTGTTCCAGGATATACGGACTTACAGAAGCTGAATAACCGAACCAGTCTACATATTTTTCCCTTGCCATCTCATCAAAAATCAATGTAAACTGATGGAAAAATGTGGTAAAACGTACCACATCAACATATTCATGGCTTTCCAGATAACGACGGAGACGTTCCAGAGAATGTGCTCTTGTCGCAGGCTGGCGTACATCAAAAGTGATCTGCGGCTCTACATCCTTCCATTCATTTACCACTGCATTGTACATATGTACCGGGTCCCACATGATGTATGCAAGAAAGCTTACCGTATACTCGTGGAATTTCTTCGCCGGATGGATCACGACATTTCCGCTCTCTGCATCGTAAGACCAGTCTTTATTTTCCACGGTCTCACCTGTCGTACGGTCAATCACTTCCCACCATCTGTAAATATCATCTCTAGTATTGACTGCGAGCATGTCCGGGTACAGATGATCCATCAGATGAATTTCAAGTTTTTCCTCCACCGCTGTATGAAAAGAAGTCATAATATACATCTGCTGGATTTCTTCCGGATGTGCCTTCGCCCATGCATTGTCTTTACGTGTTGTATAATAGGTTGCATAGATCTTTGCGCCGGTATCTTTCAGTTCCTGCGGAAACTCGGTTCCATCACAGTCACGGATTGCATCTGCGCCCCATTCCCCCATAATATCCAGTGTTTCCTTAATCACATCAAGGTCTGTCGGTATTGTCACACGTCCTTTTTCTGCTGCCATTTTTATATCCTCCCCATCTAAGCCTTTTGGTATTTTTACTTATTTTCAATACTTATAGAATACTTTGTTTACGCACGAAATGCAATCCCGTTTCTTGCACTTTTCTTTATCATTTTTGCACAATCATCCATTTGACAGAATTCCTCACCTGTGCTAGTCTTCTGATAAAACAAATTGATATCCGGGGGTGAATTATGAATCGAATTTTTCATTATCAAATCACAGAAAATGAACAGGGTACGACCGTATTGGACTTTCTTCGGAAGAAGGGATTTTCCAGACACATCCTCTCTTCTATGAAAGCTGACAAAGAAGCTCTTACAAGGAACGGTCAGCGGATCGGCGGCAGAGAACAGCTTCTGGCCGGAGATCATTTCCGGGTCCGTCTTCTGGAAACTGTTGATTCCGACGGAATCGTCCCTGTTTCGATGCCGCTTTCCATTCTTTATGAAGACGAAGATATTCTGGTCATAAACAAACCTGCCGATATGCCGGTACATCCTTCCATCGGCAACTACACGAATACTCTGGCAAACGGTGTTGCCGCTTATCTTGATGCAAAGGATGAGCACAGTCCTTTCCGATGTATCAACCGCCTCGACCGCGACACCTCCGGGGCCCTGATTCTTGCCAAAAATGCCTTCAGTGCCGCCGTACTCTCCACACAAATGAGAAACCGCCAGATAAGACGAACTTATCTGGCGGTCGTTGAAGGTATCACCCCGCCAAACGGTACAATTTTTGCACCGATCAGTCGGGTGGATGATTCAGTTATTGAACGGCATGTAGACTTTCTTCGCGGAGAACCTGCTGTCACTCACTATGAACGACTGGAAGTCAAAAACGAACATTCTCTTCTGGAAATTCATCTTGAAACCGGGCGCACCCATCAAATTCGGGTGCATATGGGATACATCGGCCATCCGCTTCCTGCGGATTATCTGTACCATCCGGTATATGATTGCTTCAAACGTCAGCCTCTCCACTCTCTTCAGCTGGAATTCCGACATCCGGTCACTGATAAGCCTATGTGCCTGCTTGCACCGGTTTCTGAAGATATGTGCAATGCCTTTTGATTTTATTTGTTTTTGTCGTATATGATCTGAAGTCCCTTCAGGAGAAGATCTCCGTCCAGGATCATCTCGCGTTTACAGTGCGGGACGATTTTTCTGGACATTCCTCCTGTCGCGATCACTGTAACTTTCTGTCCCAGTTCTTCCTCGATCCGATCAATGATACCGTCTACCGCAGCTGCATTTCCATAGAGAATTCCACTCTTCATACAATCCACTGTATTCTTGCCGATAATCTTCTTTGGTTCTTCAATACTGATTCCACTTAACTGCGATGCTCTGCTTGTCAGTGCATCCAGCGAGATCTGTACCCCCGGAAGGATCATTCCCCCGATGTAATGCTTCTTATCGTCCACTACAGAAATTGTTGTTGCTGTCCCCATATCTACGATCACAAGCGGAACAGGATACTGTGCAAGAGCTGCCACTGCATCAGCCACGCGGTCAGCTCCCATCTCTCCCGGATTATCCAGAAGGATATTCAGCCCGGTCTTCACTCCCGGACCTACGATCATCGCATCTTTCTTAAGAATCTTCTGTACCGCAAGACGCGCGGCGAATGTGATCTGCGGAACAACGGAAGAAATGATTGCTCCTTCAATATCTGCACGATTGATATGATGAATATCAAGAATCGTCTTGATATCGATTGCATACTCCAGTTCGGTCTTGGTACGTATCGTAGAAATACGCTCTGTCAAATATATTTTTTCTTTGTCAATGCAGCCAACAACAATGTTGGTATTTCCGATATCAATAGCTAAAATCATAGTTTTTCATTCCAATCCTGTATGTCCACACCTGTGGATCTATATACTTTTTATGCAGCAGTATCTGGTTTTGCAATCTGGGCTGCCGGAATCAGATGTGCTTTTGAAAGAGCAGTTCCTACTGCAGCAGTGATGATCGTAGAAGAAATCATCTCACTGATTGCATTGAACCCAACCATCACGCAGCATCCTACGATGATATTTCTTCCACCCATAAGATTCTGGATCAGTTCTGTATTTCCAAACATCATAACAAGTGCACTCATAAAAAACAGGGTATTCAGAAAAGCGGAAAAGAATCCTGTAACTGCGCAGGATACATAGGTGTTCGCTTTTTTGTGTACGACTCTGTAAATTAATCCGAGGCAGATACCATCCAGAATACGCGGTACAAAGCACTGAATAGCAGTCAGTACCGGGCTGATCTGAAAAAGAGCTGAGCCGAGAGCACTTACTCCACCGATTCCCATAGCCTGCATATAGCTGGTCAGTCCAAATACGGCACCTGCAACAGCGCCTCCTGTCGGTCCAAGGACAATGGCACAGATTGCAACCGGAATCACATTAAAGGTGACTGCCAGCGGTCCTACATTGAGATAACCAAGCGGTGTGTAGGCCATCAGAAAAAGGATGCCGGACATAAGTCCCAGAATGGTGAGCTGTGATGTGTTAAATTTCTTTGTTTTCATGTTTTCCTCCTTGTTATCGTTCCCTTACGCGGGATACAATACGGTGCGGAATTGCGGGCATATGAATTTTATTTACCCGCTTCCTGGTGAACGGGTTACTGTTTCCTTTCTTTCATGATCGAAAGGATTTTATCCAGAATGATATTGGCTGCATCCTCCTTGCTCATAAGCTGGAGTGATACGTCCTCATCCTGTGTAATCAGAGTCAGCACATTGGTATCTCCCTGGAATCCGGCTCCTGCCACTTTAAGATTGTTGGCTGCCACCATATCCAGATGTTTCTTGCCAAGTTTGGCTCTGGAATTACCAAGCATATTTTGTGTTTCCATCGAAAATCCACATAAAAACTGTCCCGGAACACGGTTGTCCCCCAGATACTGAAGGATATCATCCGTTTTTTCCAGTTCAATGCTCATCTGGCCTTCCTGCTTCTTGACCTTATCATCAAACACCTTCGCAGGACGATAATCTGCAACTGCGGCCGCTTTAATAATAATGTCCTGCTCAAAGCTTACAGAGGTCACTGCATCAAACATCTCTTTAGCCGTTACTATCGGAACAAGCTTTACAAACGGCGGCGGTTCGATGGCACACGGACCACTGACCAGAGTCACCTGTGCTCCACGGAGCATTGCTGCTTTTGCCAGGGCATATCCCATCTTTCCCGATGAATGATTCGTAATATAGCGTACCGGATCGATGGCTTCCTGTGTCGGACCTGCGGTTACCAGAACTTTACGCCCTGACAGATCTTTTTCCTTCGCGATCTCCCGAAGGATATATTCAAGAAGCATTTCCGGCTCCGGCATCTTACCGGCTCCCGTATCTCCACATGCAAGATAACCGCTCGCAGGTTCGATCACTTCATAGCCATAATGCTGCAGAATTGCCAGATTGTCCTGAACAATCGGATTTTCGTACATATTGGTGTTCATGGCTGGTGAAATGATTTTTTTACATTTACATGCCATGATCGTAGTTGTCAGCATGTCATCTGCAATTCCATGTGCAAGCTTGCCGATCACATTTGCGCTCGCCGGTGCGATCATCACCACATCCGCCTGCTTTGCAATTGATACATGCTCCACCTGAAACTGAAAATTCCGGTCAAAGGTATCTACCAGACATTTGTTTCCTGTCAGAGATTCAAATGTGATCGGATTGATAAAGTTTGTGGCATTTTTTGTCATCAGTACATGAACCTGTGCATGAAGTTTCTTCAGTGCGCTGGCAAGATATGCAATCTTATATGCCGCAATACTTCCGGTCACTCCCAGAAGAACGGTCTTCCCCTGTAACATAGTCTTCTCCTCCTTTGACGTTCACGCTTTTTACATCTGTTTCATTATAACAGTCCTGTCTGTAATTGCAACGTATTTTTCCAGTGTTCGATTTTTTATACAGCATTTTATTGAAGAAATAGAAAATCTGTACTATAGTATCCAGAAGAATACAGTTTTACGGAGGTCTTTATGAAAGCAGTTCAGATCACGCAATGGTGTGCCCGCTTTATCACAGAACAGGTGCAGCCCGGAGACATCTGCATTGATGCCACAATGGGAAACGGCAACGATACCATTCTTCTTAGTTCATTATGTAAGGAAACAGGTCATGTATATGCCTTTGATATCCAGGAACAGGCACTCGCTCATACACGTCAGCGACTTCTGGATGCAGATGCTCCCCAAAATTACACACTGCTTCTGGAATCTCATACAAACATGGATCACTATGTACAGCCCGAATCTGTCAGCTGTATTGTGTTTAATCTTGGCTATCTTCCCGGTGGCGATCACACAAAAGCCACCCAGGCTTCTTCCAGCATCGAAGCACTCACCAGGAGTCTTTCCCTTCTGAAAAAAGGCGGTCTCATCTCTCTTTGCATCTACAGCGGAGGCGATTCCGGGTTTGAGGAACGCGATGCTGTCCTCTCCTGGCTGAAAAACCTGGATTCGCACAAGTATCTGGTAATACGAAGCGACTATTATAACCGTCCGAACAATCCGCCCATCCCTGTGCTGATCATACGTCAGTAGTAACAGGGCGCACATACAGAGGACCTGACACTGGCAGCTTCTCTTGCATATTTGGGTATAAAAAAGACCGGTATACCTTAATTTGATATATCGGCCTTTCTTACTCTGAAATCAGTCTGTCATTCGAATGCTCTCGATCACCGGCTGCTCATCTGCCTTGATCGAACCATTATCATCTGTAGGCTTTGCTTCCTTACAGATCTTATCTACAATGTCCATTCCTTCTGTAACATGTCCAAATGCTGCATAATCTCCATCCAGAAAAGTGCTGTCTGACTGTACAATAAAGAACTGGGAGCTTGCACTGTCCGGATCGGTAGATCTCGCCATAGAGATCGTTCCCCGCGTATGAGAAATGTCATTGTCTACACCATTACTGGAAAATTCACCTTTGATCGTCTCACCGGAACCGCCTGTTCCATTTCCCTTCGGATCTCCGCCCTGCATCATAAATCCATCCATGATGCGCCAGAAAGTAAGTCCGTCATAGAAATCATCCTGTACCAGTTTTACAAAATTTGTAACCGTAACTGGTGCTGTATCTGCATCAAGCTCTACCTGAATCTCTCCATAGTCACGGATATTGATATCTGCATGATGGATTCCTGTCAGTTCTTTACTTGTATCAATTTCCACAATTGCATTTTCATCTTCGGAAGCATCTGAAAACACAGAATCTCCTGCCTCTTCTTCTGCATCTCCTTCCTCCGAATCTTCCAATGTCACTGTTGTATCTGCTTCAGAAGCATCTTCCTCTTCTGAATCTTCCGTATCACTCACGTTTTCTTCTGTATCATTGGCAGTTTCTTCTTTTGTGTCTTCTGTTTTGGTCTCTGTGTTTTCTGCTGCTTTGCTGCCACATCCGGCAAGTGTACCCGCTGTCAGCATTGCCGCAAAAAGCACTGCAAGAACTCTGGATTTCATGATCTGATCCTCCTTTTCTTTTTCTTACAATATCCACAGTGTAACATTATGCGAAAATAAAGTCAATTCCGGTCAAAACCACTGCTTGTATCAAGCGCGCCGCTCTGTTACAATAGATACAGCAATGTCATACATAATATACATCTAAATCATATATGAAAGGAATGAATTTTTAATGAAAAAAATCGCAAGTTTTACGATTGACCATATCAAACTGCAGCCGGGCATTTATGTTTCCCGTAAGGATTATCTCGGAGAGGAAGTAATCACCACTTTTGATATCCGTATGACCTCCCCGAATGAAGAACCAGTCATGAATACTGCTGAACTGCATGCCATGGAACATCTCGCAGCTACTTTTCTCCGTAACCATGCAGAATTTGGACCAAAGATCATCTACTGGGGACCGATGGGCTGCCGTACCGGCAACTATCTGCTTCTCGCAGGAGATTATGAGTCCAAAGATATCGTACCTCTGATGATTGAAATGTTTGAATTTATCCGTGATTTCGAGGGAGAGATTCCGGGGGCATCCGCAAAAGACTGCGGTAACTATCTCGATATGAATCTTGGCATGGCAAAATATCTTGCCGACAAGTATCTCAAAAATGTCCTCTATGACATTCAGCCGGACCGCCTTACTTATCCGGAATAAACTGACCAGACCATTACCTGAATGTACTTTCAGACAACGAACAAAAACACCGGGCTTACATAAAGTCCGGTGTTTCTTTGTGCATATATAGTCTTATTTACTGTACAGCCTGCGCAGTCGTGTCTGTCGCGGCGGTACCTGCCGGTGCTTCTTTGGAAACATACTTGGCACTTACATAACCGGTCTGGTTATTGATAGTTACTTCAACCCACTGTCCGTCTTCGCTGACACCTGTACTGGTCAGTGCCTGTCCCACCGTCGTACCGGTAATGATCTCGGCATCTGTACTGCAGTCCGAACGAACATTTACACCTTCAATCGCATAATATGTAGCATTTTGTTTTATGATATTTACACCTGCTGCTGTCTGTGACATTTCCTGGGCCGGAGTCGGTGTAGCTTCCGGAGTCGGTGTAGCTTCCGGTGTAGGAGTTGCAGTTGGAGTCGGAGTTGCTTCGATCACAGTCACAGTGGAATCCTCTCCTCCGGTGCTGTATCCGCATCCGGACGCTGCCACTGCCAGAGCTGCAAGCAGGATCAGTAATCTGGATTTCTTCATAAAAATATTTCCTCCTTTATAGCATAACAACGCATATAGACACTATACCCCAACTTCGGGGCATTATGCAAGCCTTTTTTATTGTGATGCTCATCTCCTGCCTGTGGACAGTAACACCTATTCTTCACTTTTCCTATAATCGCCTCTGTCTGTAACGATTTCACAGCCAATTTGTTTCATCCGCCCCGACAGACAGCTTCTGCACTGTGCTGATTCATCTCCTGTACAAATTTTGCCATCGTAGAGCATGTATTTTTTTCGGACAGAAATCGGAGAAAGGTTCGGCATTACGACATTTGCCCCTGAAAGTACCCCCATTTCACGTCCTTCTGGATGAATTGTTCCAAGCGCCGTTGTCGCCGGCAGCAATACATGTGGAAGCATCAGACGCAGAAGCGCCAGATAAAACAATGTATCCTCCAGCGTTCCTCCTCGCTCCTCGGCAAACGGAGTATCTTTGTGCGGGATAAACGGCCCGATTCCCACCATCTCCGGATCCAGATCTTTCAGAAACAGAAAATCCTCTACCAGATCATCAATTGTCTGAAGTGGTGAGCCGACCATAAATCCGGCACCGGTCTGAAATCCCAGTTTCTTCAATGTACGCAGACAGTTTTTGCGGTGTTCACACGACATCTCATATGGATGAAGTCTGCTGTAGTGACGTGTATCCGCAGTTTCATGCCTCAGGAGATAACGGTCAGCGCCTGCCTCGCGAAAGGCACGATAGCTTTCTTCGGATTTTTCACCAATGGAAAGTGTCAGTGCGCAGTCCGGATATTTTTTCTTGATTTCATGAATCATGTGCACTATCTTTTCATCGGTAAAAAACGGATCTTCTCCTCCCTGAAGAACAAACGTCCGAAAACCGAGTTCATATCCTTCGGCACAGCATGTCAAAATGTCTTCTTCTGTCAGGCGATATCTCTGTGCCTCCCTGTTACTTCTCCGAATGCCACAGTAAAAACAGTCATTTTTGCAGTAGTTTGTAAACTCGATCAGTCCACGTACATAGATTTTATTTCCATACACCTGCTGTCGTACCTGATTTGCAAGATTTCTCGCATACTCCTCATCTTCCTGTGAACGATTTGCAAGAAGCCGGTGAAACTCCTCTGCACTTAAGAAATTCTTCTGGTGCAGTTTATCTATTAAATTTTTCATATTCTATCCCCATTCGGTCAGATTTGTTTTTTACCTCTGAAAATGTATTTTCCCAGTTTTTCCTGAACCAGTTTGCCATCATCAACTGCAAGATTTCCACGAAGGAAAACCTTGTCAATACCGCATTTCAGTTCAAATCCCTCGAATGGATTGTTATCAGTATTATACGCATGTGTTGCAGCCGAAATCACGCTTTCTTTCTCTGGATCAATCAATACGATATCCGCGTCACTTCCCGGTGCAATCACACCTTTTTGTGGATAAATGCCATACAGTTTTGCAGGATTTTCTGACAGGAATTTACACATCTGTTCCTGCGTGATTCTGCCCTCACGCACACCATATGTATAAATAAGTGTTCCCCGCGTCTGCACACCCGGAAGACCTCCCGGTATCTTTGTAAAATCATCTTTTCCAAGTGCCTTCTGTGCCAGTGTAAAGCTGCACTGATCTGTCGCTATGGTCTGAAGTTCTTCCTCTGCAAGAGCCTTCCACAGGCACTCCTGATCTTCTTTTTTGCGGATTGGAGGCGCACATACATAAACAGCACCCTGAAAATCCGGTTTTGAATAAACACTGTCTTCAAGCAGCAGATACTGTGGGCAGGTCTCTGCATAAACAGTCTGTCCTGCTTTTCTTGCCCTGCGTACTTCTTCCAGTGCTTTTTTATTTGTCAGATGCACGACCATGACCGGTGCTTTGGCTTCTTTTGCAATCACCAGAAGGCGGTGAACTGCCTCTGCTTCCATATCGTCCGGACGGACAAGCGGATGATTTTCCGGTCCAAGTCTACCTGCTTTTTTTGCCTCTTCAATCAGAGCATCGATCACTCCGGCATTTTCACAGTGTACACCGGCAAAACAACCGCATTCGCCAAGTTTTTTGAGAATTTTGTACATATCACAATCATTAACGATCATCGCCGGATAAGTCATATACAGCTTGAAGCTGGTAATTCCCTGATCGATCATATCCTGAACTTCCGCTTCCGTCTTTTCGTTCCACTCTACGATCGACATGTGGAAAGAATAGTCACAGGAACATTTGTTATCTGCCTTCTGATGCCATTTTTTAAGGCCTTCTTTGAGCGTATGACCACCCTTGTCCTGCGAAGCATAATCGATGACCAGCGTCGTTCCGCCGAGGATTGCTGCTTTTGTACCGGTCTCAAAATCATCTGCCGTCACAGTTGACGCAACTTCCAGATCAAAATGTGTATGACCGTCAATAAATCCCGGAAACAGAAGTTTTCCCTCTGCGTCAATCACTTTTGCGTCTTCAGCCTGCAGATTATGTCCGACTGCTGCAATCTTTTCCCCTTCTATCAGTATATCCATCTGCTCTGATTTTTCTCCTGAAACAACAGTTCCGTTCTTTAATAAATATCTCATAAATCCACCCCCGAAATATGATTGTTTTACTGCGAAAAAAATCATTCTATATGATATATAAATATAACATTCTTCCATGCTACTATCAACTACTGTCTATGCATTCCGGTCAATTTAAAACAATTTTTTTAAGGGCTCCTTAATTTTTCTCTGGAAAAATCTTTATCTTAAAAAAAATATATGTTATATTAATATTAACACTATAACATGGAGGAGGAATAATAATGGGACGTCTGACTGTATTAAAGCAGATTGCAAGTGATCTCGCTTCTCAATTTGGTCCTGATTGTGAAATCGTGATCCACGATCTTAAGACAAACGATCCGGAACATTCTATTGTATATATCGAAAATGGTCATGTTACCGGCAGAGGGATCGGCGATGGTCCTTCCAATGCTGTATTTGATGTCATCCGCCATAACAACAAAAAAGGCAGTGATCCGACGGATGAAATTCAGGATCATCCCGGATATCTGATGAAGACTTCTGATGGTAAGATTCTGAAATGCAGTACTTCCTATATTCGTGACGATGACGGCAGTCTTCACTATGTATTTGGAATCAACTACGATATTACCAAACTTACTATGATTGAAAGTGCACTGCACTCTCTGATCACTCCTGTAAACAAAGAGGAAAAGCCAAAGGAAATCACTCACAGCGTCAATGATCTTCTGGATCACCTGATTGAGGAATCCGTTGCCCTGGTCGGAAAACCGGTTGCCCTCATGAATAAAGAGGACAAAGTAACTGCCATTCAGTTTCTGAATGATTCCGGTGCATTCCTGATCACAAAATCCGGCGACAAAGTTGCAAGTTATTTTGGTATATCAAAATATACTCTGTACAGTTACATTGATGTAAATAAATAATTTATATTTTTATATTTCCCATAAAAAATCCGCAGTCTGCTGTCATTCTTAGGACAACATCCTGCGGATTTTCTTTTCGCTTTATTTAATTGCGCTGCACGGTCTGCTGATTCAAAAGACGTTTGATCACATCAATCGTCTCTTTGATTCCATAGTTTGCACTGTTGATGCAGAGGTCATAATTCTCTGGTTTACCCCATTTCTCACCAGTATAAAATTCATAGTATTTCTTATGCTGTTTATCCATTTTCTTGAGGAAACGGACGGCTTCTTTCATATCCATGTTCCGCACATCCATGACATGCTGTGTGCGAACCTGGAATGGTGCACTGATAAAAATACTGATATGCGGAATATGGTTATTTTTCAGGATTGCATCTGCACAGCGTCCCATGATCAGACAGTCTTCTGTCCGTGCAAGGTCGCAGATCAGATCACTCATATTGAAGAAAACTGCATCCTGCTTTGAAAGTCCGTGATATCGGTTCAGCTCTTTCAGTTTCGTGCGAAGACTTTCGTGTGTTTTCTTTCCATATTTGTTGAACTCTGTAAAATTCTCTTTGTCCTGTACGGCATCTTTTTCTGCTTCCAGACGTTTCAGAACCTGATCAAAGATTTCAACATCATAGTAATTGATTCTGAGATTATCCGCCAGTTCGAATCCGATATCATTTCCGGCACTTCCCTGAGTACGGCTGATACAGATCACAAGGTGGTCATCCTCTGAAATCTTCTCACGTCTTGCAGCAAGGTTCAATGCCACACGCTCTGCATCGATGATATCTGTCTTTCCGAACATATCCGGAAGTTTCTCAATTGCCTTCAGGATCTCATCATATTCTGTCATCAGGCGACTTCTCTCGGCATCATCCTTGATAGTTCTCGCCATGTTACTGATCAGTGCCAGTTCGCTTCGAAGAAGATGTCCATCCGGTTTTGTGTACATCAGCATGCTCAACGTACGGATCGTTGTGTCACGATTTCCGGTAAAGGTACGTCCCAGAGACGATCCCAGTACACGATAAACCTCTCCATCCAGATCATAAATCCGGTTGGCAAGTTCTGTATATATTTCCTGATTGATATTTTCTGACATAATTCTCCCCCCTTACATAAAGAACACAAGCATATCCAGTATAAATACCGGAACAAGAAATACAAGTGACCATAATATGTATCCGAAGAAGGACGGCATTTTAACACCGTTTTCGTCAGAGATTGATTTTACCATAAAGTTCGGCGCATTACCGATATATGTATTGGCTCCCATAAATACAGCACCGCAGGAAATAGCGGACAAAAGTTTGACCGGTACGGTTCCTAGACTTGTTGTCACACCATTCATAAATCCAAGTGTACCTGCAGTTGTAAGGAATACCAGATAGGTTGGTGTATTATCCAGGAAACTGGACAGCGCACCCGTCGCCCAGAACATTTCCAGCGGTCTTGACAGACCAAGATGCGGACCAAGTGATTTCAACAGCATCAGTGCCGGCTGCATCGTAACAAAAATACCAATAAACAATACGGCGACTTCTTTGATTGCACCCCATGTAAAATGGTTTCTTCTGCGAATGCTCTTATCCGTTGTTTTAAAGGACAAAAATGCTGCAAGCAGGATCATGACGATCTCAATCAGTGCCGGGAAAGTCAGTGTCACTTCTCCGAAAATATGAATTCCCATCACCTCACCAGAAGCATTCTGGAATGCAGAAAGCCCCGGAAGAACACCACTTAAAATAACCGCTGCCACGATCATTACGAGGAAAATAATGTTATGTAATCCATCAATATGAAATTCTGTACCCGGCTTGCTGATATCCGGTTTACGTCCCTGTGCAATATCTTTGCGATATGCAAGTTTGTCTACATGATAGAATACAAACAGCAGGATCACCATATTAAACAGAAGTACCGGGAACAGATGCAGACTCCAGAAAAACGGAACGCCACGCATAAAGCCCATCAGAAGCGGCGGATCTCCGATTGGTGTCAGACATCCTCCCATATTGGAAACCATAAAGATGAAGAATACCATGATATGGCTTTTTCTTTTTCTCCATGAATTCATCTTGATGACAGGACGAACCATCAACATACTTGCTCCGGTCGTTCCGATGCAGCTTGACAAAAGTGTTCCGAAAGCAAGCAGACACGCATTGACGCGCGGCGAGCCGGCGAAATCTCCCTCCATCGTAATGTTACCGGAAACGCAAAAAAGTCCAAACAAAAGAACAATAAAAGTAAGATAATCATTTACAATACATTCAAGAACTGTCTCTGTTGCTTTGCCTGTACCATAAACCACTGCAAACGGAATCACCATCAGCAGAATCCACATAAGTACCACATGTGGCTGATGTGCTTCCCACCATTCAGCTTTGATCAGCGGCATCACGGCGATGCAGAGCAGCAGCCCCGCAAAAGGAATGCACAGCCATACCGGCACCTGAGTGGTTGTCTCGTTGCCGCCTGCGGCCCAGACACCTGTCGGACACATCAAAAGCATGGTCAGAAGCATTCCAAAAAATGTTACTGTTTTTTTCAAAGATGTCACCCCCACGTTTAGTTTTCAACCAGTGGAAATTATATCATAACCATTGCAAATTACAATTGCACTTTCGTTCAATAAATCCTGTATCTCTCCTGTTCCTTTTGTGCATTTTTCCTATATATTGTATTTTTATCAGTACATTGCTGTACTTCTTCAAAGTATTTATGTACCATATTGTGCAGTTTTGATGCAAATTCACTGTATACAAAAAAGCGGCTCAGTTTCCGGAATCCACCGGAGACTGAACCGTTTTTGTATACTCGTTTAATAGTCACTGCTGGAGCCTGAAAAACTCTCTCCGCCACTGGAAAAACTTCCGGAATCACTGTCATTATCATCATTCTTTGGTTTTTCTGTTTTTGTCATGGTTGTATAAAGGAAAATATCCCTTTTTTCAGTAAGCTCCAGTCCGCCATCTGCCGTGTACTGGTCGGCGTTGGACTGCTGCACTTTTGTTTTCATTTTACGTACCTGATGCCATGTCATGAGTGCTGTCGGAATCGCCATAATTACAAAAGCCATGAGCAGATCTGTAAAAAAGCGAGAGGACACTGTACCGTCATCTATATCCATCGGGCGTATTTTTTTGCCCTCAGAGATTCTCGAAAGCCCGCTTTTCAAATCCCTGATCAATGACTGATAGCCGCCAAACGGATCATCTGCTTTCAGCCTTTCCTTACACTTATCCAGCATTTCTTCCTGAATGCTTTCTGTGAAATCATCCTGCGTTTCCCCACGGAATACGATCGTAATATTTCTTGCATCCGGCTGATGAAAAATACACATTCCCTCATGAGTATCGCCATATCCGATTTCATTCGTCTGCATAAATGTCGCTACATACTTCCTGTAATCATGCTCCTCTCCTATATCAGGAGAAATAGCCAGCACCACATCATATTTGTACTCATCATATATTTCAGCAAGCTCGTCCTCAAGTTCTGTATACTGTTCATCACTTAAAAGACCATACGCATCATATACCCATGTAAATTCTCCACCATCTGTTGTCTCATCTGCGTCATTTTCATCTGTCGATGAAGTGGCAGACGTATCTGTGGCTGCAAAGGAAACCGCAGGCAAAATCATTCCCAGACTGATACTGAGCAATAAACCACTTAATAACAATTTTGTTTTTTTCACTCAGATCACCCCTTTCAGACGCAACACTGTAACAATTGCCGCCATTATAAGAGTCAGTGGAATATGATGCTTAAACCAGTACTTGACTGCCAGCGTTTTTCCGACAGGAAGATCCCCTATCAGATGTCCGGTCTGACCATTCATTGCAAAGGAATATGTCTGTCCATTCCATTTTGTATTAAGGAACCATACCGGAAACAGGCCGTATTTTACCTGTCCTTTATTTGTTACAGTAATCTTTTCTTTCTTGGTGGTTACTGTTTCATAGCATTCAACAGAATCCCGGAAGCCTTCCCGCACACTCTGCTCCATCCGCTCATAAACTCTTGCAGTCAGATCATCCGGCTCCTGATCATATTTATCCGCCATATATCCTGAAAGATAGGACAGATTAAATTCCTTGAGATCAGCATAATCATAAGGCTCTATTGCCTCCATCATCGTGTCATCGATTACTTTTGAACCATCAACCGGAATTTTTTGAAACTTCATTTTACCGGCACGTACTACGCGATAATGGCTGGTCTCTGTATATGTATAATCATCATCATCCCATACTCTGCTTCTGGTCGCATCATACTGGAATCTTCCTGCCGTATCCAGATCAAACAGCCAGAACGGTACATAAACCGCCTTTATCTCCTCAATATGATTTTCATTTTTGAACACCCTGGGCAGAAGCGGTTTCTTTTCGTAGTGCTTCTTAAGCGCCTCTATTGCTTCTTTTTTGGATTTTTTAAACGGGATCACATAATCAGGACGATAGGTATCTGCAAATTGCTCCGGCATGATCATCGGATTATCACAGTACGGACAAATAGTTGCACCTGTTGTCTTTTCCGCAAGCACCTCAGCTCCGCAGGACGGACAGCTCCACACCGCCATGTTTGATTTTTCATCTGACTGCCACTGTTCCGGCTCAAATCCCTCCCAGTGAGTCGTCGTATCTTCTTTAACTGTATCCTGCTGCTCTGCAAGCTGTTCCAATTCTTCCAGTGAATATGCGTTTCCACAGTATTCACATTTCATTTTCTGAGATTTACTGTCAAACGCAAGGCCAGCAGAACAATTTGGACATTTGTAATTTACTGTATCCATACATTATTCCTTCCACAATACTTATGGTCTCGGTTTTCCGCATTCCTGACAGAATTTACCGGTGTTTGTTGCTCCACAGCTGCAGGTCCACGGTCCCGCCGGGCGCGGCTGGCCACACTCCTGGCAGAATTTTCCGGTATTGACTGCTCCACAGCTGCAGGTCCATCCTCCTGCTGCCTGAGTCTGCGGCTGCACCGGCTGCATCGGCTGCGTCTGTTGTGTTCCCATCGCAAATAAATTCTGTGCATTCACTCCACCTGCATTTGCTGCCATATTCAGTCCTGCAAATGCCATTGCTGGTCCGGCATTCTGATTGGAAGCTGCCGCCTGCATCGCACTTGCCTGTGCACCGACCATGTGTGCCGCTGCCATTGTCGGATTACGGAATGCAGCATTTCTCTGAAGTTCTTTGATCATTGCTTCATCTTCTTCTGAAGCCTTTACGCTGGATACGCCAAGTGAAACAATGCGGATTCCACGTAAATTGTTCCATTTTTCGGAAAGTACCTGATTCAGTGCATCAGAAAGTTCCTGTGTATGTCCCGGAAGTGCACTGTAACGGATTCCCTGCTCGGAAATTCTGGCAAATGCCGGCTGCAGGGCAGTCATAAGTTCACTCTTTAACTGGCCGTCGATTTCCTCTCTCTCGTAGTCTTCTTCCACATTGCCACATACATTGGTATAAAAAAGAATCGGGTTTGCAATACGATAGCTGTATTCACCAAAGCATTTGATGGAAATGTCGATATCCAGTCCGATGTTTGCATCTACTACACGGAAAGGCACCGGATTCGGTGTGCCGTATTTATTTCCTACAAGTTCTTTGGTATTGACAAAGTATACTCTCTGATCCTTCGGGGCCTCTCCTCCGAATGTGAAACGTTTGCCGATCTGCTGGAACACATTGCGAATCCCCTCTCCCAGATCTCCGCAGAAAACGGACGGCTCTGTAGACATATCATATTTGTATTCTCCCGGCTCTGCACATACATCTACAACCTTACCCTGCTCTACGATCAGCATACACTGTCCGTCATTGACTGCAATTACAGAACCATTTGAAATAATATTCTCTGAGCCGTGTTTGTTGGATGATCTTCCGGATACTTTTTTGTGTGCCTTTGTGATCAGAACATCCGCCGGCATGGCTTCACAGTAAAAATATTCTTTCCACTGGTCAGCCAGTACACCACCTGCTGCCCCTGCTGCTGCTTTGATCAGTCCCATACGTAAATACCTCCTTATTATTGGTTATGAAAGTTTATGAATAAACAATCCGCTTCGAAGTTTCGGTTCAAACCAGGTCGACTTCGGCGGCATCAGTTTACTTTCGTCTGCAATCTGCATCAGATCCTCCATCGCAGTCGGGAACATGGCAAACGCCACGCCTCCCGTCGAATCCGCAATCTGTGCTAGTTCGCTCAATTTGTGGCTGCCTCCTACGAAACGGATACGCTGATCCGTGCGAGGGTCTCCAATTCCGAGAATCGGTGAAAGGATTTTTTCCTGAAGGATCGAGACATCAAGCTGTCCTACAATGTCCTTCTTCGCATAGACATCATCCCACGCTTTCAGATGATACCAGTTTCCGCCCACATACATACCCATGCAGTGCTTTTCAACCGGTTTGCACGGAAATCCCGGCATGATCATCAGTTCAAAATTAAATTTCAGACTGGCGATAAACGCATGTTCATCCATACCATGAAGATCCTTTACCACTCGATTATATGCAAGAATCGTGAGCTGATCGTACGGAAATACTACAGAAAGGAAATAATTGAATTCCTCGGTTCCATCATAATCCGGATGCTCCGCACGTCTTTTCAGTCCGACTTTTACTGCTGAAGCAGCTCTGTGATGACCGTCTGCAATGTATATGGAAGGAATCTCTCCAAACTGCTGTGCGATCGTTGCCTTTTCTTTCTCACCGTCAATCACCCATGCCCGGTGTCCGATCCCGTCATCAGCCGTAAAATCGTAGACTGCATCATGTGATGCTTTCCATTCTTCCATCAGGTCAAGAAGTTCCTGCGGATATCTGCATGCCAGAAAGATCGGACCGGTATTTGCATCACAGGTATCTACATGGCGGATACGATCCTGCTCCTTATCTTCTCTTGTAAGTTCATGCTTCTTTACAACGCCATTCATATAGTCATCGATAGAACAGCAGCCAACCAGTCCCGTCTGTGTCCTGCCGTTTCTTGTCAGTTCATAAATATAGTAGCACGGTGTCTCATCCTGCTTAAGGATACCATTTCTTTCCATATTCTGAAGATTTTCTCTTGCCTTGTCATAGACCTTTGCATCATACAGGTCGGTCTCATCCGGCAGATCCATCTCCGGGCGGTCTACATGCAAAAATGAATCCGGATTCTTGTCTCCGATCAGCTTTGCTTCTTCGCGGGTTACAACATCATACGGAAGTGCCGCTACGGAAGAAGCCTTTTCCGGTATCGGCCGCAATGCTCGAAAAGCCTGAAAAACAGCCATATTTCTAGTCTCCTTTTTGTCTCTTCTGTTGTGTAGCAATCTAAAAAATATTGTACCATATCCTCTCTCTCTTTTCAATAAATGCAACTTTTTTCTGGTGCGCTAACTTTTTTTGTTAAAACCTAAAAATTTTTTTGATTTCTATTGCAAAATCATATATTTATGATATGATAGAATCAGCTAGAAAAGAAAAATTATGAGTTCAAAAGAATTTTTTTAAGGAGGTTTTTTCTCATGACAGAAGGTTTAAAATGGACCGTCAACCACGTTGCAAAGTCAGACGATAAACATCTCGAATTAATGTCTGAAGAAAACGTGAAAAAAGCCAATGAATTTCACAAAAGTTTCCCACAATACACCGTTACTCCGCTTCAGGATCTCGCCGCTCTGGCATCCTATCTTGGTGTAAAAAGTATCCATTGCAAAGATGAGTCCTACCGTTTCGGACTGAACGCATTCAAGGTTCTCGGTGGTTCCTACGCAATGGGACGTTACATAGCCAAAGAAGTCGGTAAAGACATCAGTGAACTTCCATATGCAGTCCTTTCTTCTGAAGCATTGAGAAAAGAATTCGGACAGGCTACTTTCTTTACCGCAACTGACGGAAATCACGGACGCGGTGTTGCATGGGCAGCCAACCGTCTCGGACAGAAAGCCGTTGTACGTATGCCGAAGGGCACTACCAAAACGCGTTTTGACAACATAGCCAAAGAAGGTGCTACTGTTACAATTGAAGAAGTCAATTATGATGACTGCGTAAGAATGGCCGCTGCTGAAGCCGCAAAGACCGAACACGGTGTCATGGTTCAGGATACCGCATGGGAAGGCTACGAAGAAATTCCTTCCTGGATCATGCAGGGATACGGAACCATGGTCATGGAAGCTGACCAGCAGTTAAAAGAAGCCGGTATTGACCGTCCGACACATGTATTTGTACAGGCCGGTGTTGGTTCCCTCGCCGGAGCTGTTGTCGGATATTTTGCTCACAAATACAAAGAAAATCCACCGGTTATGGTTGTCTGCGAAGCAAGCGCTGCTGACTGCCTGTATCGTTCCGCCATGAAAGAATCCGGCGAACTCGTAAATGTCGGTGGTGATCTTGAAACCATCATGGCCGGTCTCGCATGTGGTGAAGCCAATACGATCGGATGGGATATTCTTCGAAACCATGTTTCCGTATTTGCCTCCTGCCCGGACTGGATGAGTGCCAAAGCAACCAGAATCTATGCAAACCCGCTCGGTAGTGATCCACACATTGTTTCCGGCGAATCCGGTTCTGTTCCGCTTGGTCTGTGCTACACTGCGCTTCATGATGAAGATGCCAAAGACCTGAAAGAAGCACTGAAACTTGACGAAAGCTCAAACGTACTCGTTATCTCCACAGAAGGCGACACCGACCCGGTACGTTATCGTGAGATCGTCTGGGACGGACTTTATGGAATCGATAAATCTTTAAGCAAATAAGCAACTATATATGGGAGGAACTAAAATGGATTACGAAAAAATCAAAGAAGCGGCTCAGAACTATCAGGATGATATGACCAGATTCTTAAGAGCCATCGTCAAAAACCCGGGTGAAAGCTGCGATGAGAGAAAACATATCGAAACCATCGAAGCAGAAATGAAAAAGCTGAACTTCGATGAAGTTACCATCGATCCACAGGGTAACGTTATCGGCTATATGGGTAATGGTGACAAGATTCTTGCATTCGATGCACATATTGATACCGTTGGTATCGGTAACATCGAAAACTGGAACTTTGATCCATACGAAGGATATGAAACAGACGAAGAAATCGGCGGCCGTGGCGTGTCTGACCAGTGCGGTGGTCTC
>ERZ773103.1666-NODE-1666-length-22812-cov-29.517028_pt1 | contig 22812 bp, 19 predicted proteins | sample MGYA00511118_ERZ773103 | MGnify/ENA primary metagenome ERZ773103 (study PRJEB29015, sample SAMEA2737821) | human gut metagenome | biome: human gut; feature: human-associated habitat; material: faeces | place: China | collected 2012 ... | reverse complement strand
TAGTATAGCAGAAAAATGAGAAATTAGGAATTAGTAATTAGAAATTATTGTGAGAATGAATCGTTTACCCTGGGGTGCTCCGGTCGCGCTGCGGGCGAACAATGTTCGCCCCTACGGTAAAGATATAACAAATAGATTAGTGTATGTTAGCGTATGTTAGTGTGGGTAACAGGTTGTATATATGTAATAATCTGTATATCAACATACACTATCATACGGTAAGTTTTTTATAGAGCAGTGCACTGCACGCCTGTATCAAACGACATGCAGAGATAAAACGAAAGGGCAGACCAATGGTCTGCCCTTTCGGAAGGTTATCGCTAATCTTTAATTGCTAACTACTGATTATTCAGCCCAGTACTTCGCAACATGTGCCTTGGTAACCTCGGCGGCCTTCTTGATATTCTCCTCGTTGGACAGCTTGTAGTAGTCCGGACGGAACACCTCCATGGTGCAAACGTCGCCTTCAAAGCCGATCTTCTTGAGGGTATCTGCATAACGCTTGTGGTCGAGGCAGTCGCCCGGCTCGCCCGGCCACAGACGCTTCTCGTCGTTGTTGTAAGCAGCGCCGCACGGCATATTCTCCATGCCGTTCAGGTGCCATACGAAAATCTTCTTGCCGTCAGCCTTCTCGAGAGCAGCCCACTCGGAAGCCATAGCGTGGAAGTGGTACTGATCGAGGGTGATGCCGACCAGCGGATGATCAACCTCGGTAACGATGTCGTAAGCGTACTCGAAGCGGTTGATGGACATGGTCGGTGCGCCGCAGAACTCGATGGACAGCTTGATGCCGTGCGGCTCAACCTTCTTTACCATCTCCTTGAGGACTGCAACAGCATCAGCCTTGATCTCGTCAACGGTAGCCGGAACGGTCAGGTCCATGGACGGTACAACAACGATCATCTTGCAGCCCAGCTTGTTGCAGTCTGCGATGATCTGGTCGAGCTTTGCCATAACGGCGTCCTTTTCCTCCTGCGTCTGCTTCATGTTGAAGAAGCACAGCGCATTGTAGGAAAGCATCTTGAGGTGGTGGCTCTGGAACCATGCGCCCATCTCCTCGAGGGTGATCTTGCCGGCCTCGAGGTCGCGGTTCAGGCACTCCGACTGAATGTCAATGCAGTCGAAGCCGTACTTCTCGCACAGCTCGAGATCCATCATAACACTGTGGTTCTTGCAGAAACGGTCATTTGCTTCATTAAATCCGAGTTTCATGGTAATTGTTCTCCTTTTCTTTTCTCAATTAGGTTCTTGGTTAGACTTTATTATACTCATGCGGCAATGCCGATGGGCGAAAACAGAATGTAGATGCCGATCGCCAGAATGATACCGATGATACATACGATATGGCGATACTTCCACGGGGTCAAATCAACTGCGCCGACATCGGCCGGAACATATTCTTCTGTGCCGCGGTATTTGTTCAGATACCACATGATGGCAAATTCAACGATGAACAGCACAGCGATGGCGTACAGATAATGAATCGGCTCACCCGAGGTGGGGTAACAGGGCTTGATGATCATAAACGCGCCGTAAGCGATAACGTGAACAGCGGTGATGACCTTGGGCGCGTACTTCGGTGCCTTGCGGAAGATGAGTGCGCCGAGTACGGTGAACAGAATCGGCAGGGAAACGAACTGGCTCATAGAGTTGAGGAAGGTCGTGATGCCCTGTGCGAACATAACGAACGGTGCCACGCAGATAGCGACTGCACCGGCGCAGGTGCCGTAGATCTTGCCGACCTTGACGCACTGCATATCCGAAGCCTTCGGATTGATGGCGGTGCGGTACAGGTCGAGGGTAAACATGGTCGATGCGGAGTTGAGCACCGAGTTGAACGAGGACAGGATCGCGCCGAACAGAACAGCGGCGAAGAAGCCCATGACCGGCTTGGGAACAACGGCGGAAACCAGTGCCGGATAAGCGAAGTCGATCGCGGAGGAACCGGCCGCCGCCAGCTTGTCCTGAATGGACGGCAGATGGTAAGCGATAACGCCCGGCAGTACCAGATAGAAGAAGCCGATGGTCTTGAGGAAGCCGCAGTAGATCGCGCCCTTCTGACCTTCCTTCAGGCTCTTTGCAGCAAGTGCGCGCTGTACAAAGGACTGATTCGTGCACCACCAGTACAGGTTGTTGAAGAACATGCCTGTGAAGATGAGCGGCCACGGCAGAGCCGGTTCAGCAGCATCCCACGAAGCCCATGCGTTGAGCTTTTCGGGTTCGGCTTGTACGAGGTACTTGACACCTTCTACCAGACCGCCGCCGGTGGTCTCGTGACCCAGCAGCGCCAGCGCGAGGAACGGGATCATCAGACCGCCGATGATAAGACCGATGCCGTTGATGGTATCAGAAACCGCAACTGCCTTCAGGCCGCCGAAGATGGCGTAGCAGCCGCCGATGATGCCGATGATGAGGCACAGGATGGCAACAGCCATGAACTTGCTGGTGCCGAGGATGCCGGAGATATCGAAGATCTGCTCGAAAACGACTGCACCGGAGTACAGGATGACCGGCAGGTTGAGGATGGAGTACATAACAACGATTACCAGCGAGAACATCGTCTTGGTGCCCTTGCCGTAGCGCTCCTCCATCAGGGACGGGATGGTCATGGCGCCCATTTTCAGGTACTTCGGCAGGAAGTAGTACGCCAGAACCAGCAGGGTGAACATCGAGCCGACCTCCCATGCGATCGGGCCCATGTTGGTCTTCCAGCTCTGGCCGTTCAGACCGACGAGCTGTTCAGCGGAAAGGTTGGTCAGCAGCAGAGAACCGGCGATGACTACGCCCGGCAGGCCGCGGCCTGCGAGGAAATAACCCTCAGCGGTGTCGAGCTGCTCGTCGCGGGTCTTCCATGCGGAAATGACGGCAACGAGGACTGTGAACAACAGGAACGAGATTCCTGTCCATGCGAGTGAGGAGAAGAATGTCATTTGTAGTATACCCCCTACATTTTTTCGTCGGGCTTTCCTGCACTGTTGCGTGCAGAGCGAATACGGAAACCGTTTCTGAGCCGCTCTGTATGCAATGATGCAGGAAAACCGCTGGTTTGCGCTCCCCGGATTCGCTTCTTCTCTCGGTTTCGGGAAGCCCATAGCTTTTCTCTCGGCGTTCTCGTGAACGCGTTTGCCTTAAAATAATTCCCCTTGGAAAAATCCGTATCTTCTCTCAGGCTTTTGGATGTTTCAATCGGGGATTTATTTCGTTGTCCATAGATTATCATGTTATTTGAGATATTTCAAGCCTTAAATGTGAGATTCATTTCGATTTAGTAAACAGTACAAAATTAAGATTGCCTTTTTGTATGAATAGCCATTGAATTATTCATATGTGCGTGCAAAGCGTGCAATTTGATAGGCAATTTGCATAAAAACAGAGGGAGCGTATTGGGGCAATTGCCGTGACAGTCAAGAAAAAGCACATTTATAGGAAAAAACACGCGAAAAAAACAGTTGCAAGTTGCGTGCATTGTGTTATACTATAAACAGAAAAAACGAGTGGGTAATACTCACTATATAGTAAGGAGGAAAAAGCATGGCTGTAACCGCACAGCAGATTGCGGAGCTGGCAGGTGTATCCCGCGGTACGGTAGATCGTGCGCTGCACAATCGAGGGCGTGTAAATCCCGAAGTAGCGGCTAAGATTCACAAAATTGCAGCAGAATTAGGGTATAAACCGAATCTGATCGGACAGGCACTGGTCAAATCTCGCCGGGAGTTCAAGCTGGGTGCGATTCTGCAGTCCACCGAGACGCCGACGATGCAGATCGTGCGTGCAGGCGTGCAGCGCGCCGCAGAGGAGCTTGCCGCCTCGGGCGTGGAACTGATCATGCGCGAAAACCGCGGTCTGGATACCGAAATGGTACTTGAACACATTGAAGAGCTGGTTTCACAGGGCGTGCAGGGACTGGCTATCGCGCCGAACAACTCGCCGGAGATTCGCCAGTGCATTGATGAACTGTACGAACAGGGCATTCCGGTCATCACATTCAACTCGGATGCGCCGGGCAGCAGGCGTCTTGCGTTCATCGGTATGGACAACTACCGCGCCGGACAGACCGCCGCAGGCTTGCTTCGGCTGATGCTGCCCGCGGGCGGCAAGGTGCTTCCGCTGGCGGGACACTTGAATAACACCGCACATAATAACCGATTAAACGGCTTTATGGATACGATTAACGGTGAAACAGGAAACGAAATTGAACTGTTAGCGTTTCAGCCGTGTTTCGACCGGGACGACTATGCCCACGAGATTACGCAGCACGCATTGCGTGCAAATCCTGACCTGACCGGCATTTACGTTGCGTCCAACGGACAGGTCGGTGCGTGCGCAGCCGTAGAGGAAGAAGGCCGAAAGGGCAAGGTCAAGGTCGTTGCATTCGACCTCAACCCGATGAATATGGAGCTGCTCCAGTCGGACAGCTTGAGTTTCGTGCTCGATCAGAAGGCATTCGAGCAGGGCTACCGGCCGCCGTTCCTGCTGTTTGATTACCTGCAGAACAGAAAAGCACCGGAAAAAGAACTGCTTTATACGGATATTGCAATCAAAACCAAGTTTAACAGCGATAAACCTGTGGGAATGGAATAAGAAAGAACCGCACATTGTGCGGTTCTTTTTAATGGAAAATTGAGAATGGAAAATGAATACGGTGATTTACTCTGAAGTGTGATTTAATGTTGTGCAAACAACCGCAAATCCGCTGGATTTCAGTGCTCCTGTGAATCTTTTCGCTATTTCTGGGGATACAGTCTCCGCCTGATTGAGCACAACGATATCCGCTGAGTGTTCTGCAATAATGCCTTGCGCGGCCAGCTCCGGCGTGACAATACCGCTCATGTGTGCACCGGTGCGTGCACAGAACAGTTCCGGTCGGTGTACGGCTTGTTTGACTGGGTTTCCGAACCCGGATGCGCCCACGACGCACACGGTTTTGCGTGTATTCTCAGGTATGACCGGCTCATGCGAGGCGTGTGCCTTGAGCGGCAGCCGCTTGGAGCCGTCGGCCTCCACAATCACATAGTCAGCGGCGTCCGCGAGCACGGAAAAGGGAAGTGCTGGTGCGGTCAGCTTGCCCTCAGCGGCAGGCGTGCCCATGCAGATCACGCGGTGAAGCGCAAGTGCGCGGCGGACCTGTTCGATGTCATCCGTCACCAACATGGGAATGCCCGCAAACGGCAAAATGTGCGTGGAAGTCGTCAAAATCACCGTTCCGGATAATTCTTCGGCTAATATACGCAGTAAAGTTGTTTTTCCGCCGCTGCCGATCACGGCGGTTATGCCTTTTACAATGTGTAATTGTTCACATATTTTCATAAATCCACCTAATACAGCCATGTTTACCGTAGGGCGGGATGACCTCATCCCGCTGCCCCATGCCCATATGGCCCATTAAAAATGTGCAACTAACGAACATATTATTTGTGGAGCGATGCAATTTCCATTATCGCATATGCCCCCATGTATCGGAGCGGTCAAGACCGTTCCCTACAGAATACCGTGCAATCCACATTTATCCTATCATTATTTATTGGCTCTCATCTTCCGGCAGGCGATCCATCAGCCAGCCGTACACATAATCAAACACTTCTTCGCGGTTGGTTTCGTTGTGCAGCTCATGGCGGGCATCGTGCCAGATTTCGCAGCTCAGGTCCTGTACACCGGCATCCCCCAGCATGGCCCACACTTTGCGCACGCCCGCGCCGTAATCACCAACAGGGTCCGCCGTTCCGGCAATCAGCAACACCGGCAGATCCTTGCGGATATTCTGTGCCCATTTGCGGCTGCTGACATGGCACAGGGTGGCCAGCATTTCGCGGTAGGTCGCCGCGGTAAATGGGAAGGTGCACAGCGTGTCTGCATCGTATGCCTTTACCACTTCCGGGTCACGGCTGATCCAGGCATTGGGCGAAACAGCATCCGGAATGCGGTTGCAATAGGCCCCCATATTCAGCTTGACCAGCGTTTTGGAAACATATTTTGGCCCGCGCACAGCTGCGGTCAGCGCGGCAACCGCCCAGCCCGCCTGGTTGCGGATGTGCGGACCCGCCGTGCCGCTGAAAATAGCGCCGGAGATGCTTTCCGGCCAGGTTTCGGCATACCAGCGGGCGTAAAAGCTGCCCATGCTGTGGCCATACAAAAATACCGGCACGCCAGAGAACTTTTGGTGGATGATGCCGTTCATCGTGTGCAGGTCATTCAGCAGGTGGTAACGGCCGCGGGGCTCGCCATAATGGCCGTGCTCCCCTTTGTTTGCGGTACCGCCGTGACCCAGGTGGTCGTTGCCGGCCAGAGCTATGCCGCGCTGGGCATACCACTGCGCCATGGGGCAGTAGCGCTGTACATACTCGCACATGCCGTGGCTGAGCTGCAGCACGGCGCGCACCGGCACCCCCGGCATGGTATACATGCTGGCCGCCACGGTATGAACACCATCGGCAGACGGGAAACGAATCTCTTCACACTGCAGTTGGGGCATAGGTCTTACCTCCGCTGTTTTGGTCTGGCCGCACCGCACAGGGCAGCACATACACTATTCTATAAATAGTGTACCACAGTTTACCGCGCAGAACAACGCACAGCAACGCTGTTTTGCACAAAATTCACCCCACAAATGCCAAAACAGCCCGCCTGAACGGTGAACATCAGGCAGGCTGTCTCCTTACAATTCCTCGGTTTCCTGGGCCGCTTTGGCGGCGCATTCATCGCACAGGCCAAACACAGTCAGGCTGTAATCTTCCGGCACAATATCGGGGCAGGCATCAATCAGGGCTTTGAGCTGCGCATCCGAAATATGGATGCTTTTTACTTTTTGGCAGCTGCGGCAATACAACTGCTGATGATCCTCCTGCGGGCCCTCAAAACGGTCTGCTTCGCCGGGGATGGAAACACGCCGCACTTTGCCAATATCAACCAACGTATTCAGGTCGCGGTAAACGGTGCCAAGGCTCAGCCGCGGGCACACTGCCCGCAGAGACGTACAGATCTGCTCCGCGGTTGGATAATCGCTGCGCGAAAGTACCTCCCGCAAAATCAGTTCACGTTGATGAGAATAGCGCATACTAAAAATCTCCTTCTCATACAATGCAGAGGAAAGAACTCGAAATATTTTCCACTTCACATTGTATACATGATTCCTGTACCCTATCATATCAAATGATATTAAAGATTGTCAATACATTAAAATGTGACGTTTTTTCGAAAAAGTTCTTGATATTTTCTTTCGAGCTAACAGGAATCGACTGTAATAATGTTGCCTTTTCTGATTATCTCGGCATTTTTCTTTTGTCATTCAGGAGATGATTTAATTTTTGACACTGTTTTTTCTTTTTGTTCAATTCCCATAAAATATTTTCATCAAAAAAATATTTTTTATATTCCTATTTTGATATAGGTTATTATGGTTTTTACTGTGCGCAATTATAGTTCATTTTTTGAACTTATCACCCTTGATGCGCTGCCAGTAAGCGGCGGCGGCCTGCTCGTTTTTGTTATCGCCAAACTGGTAATACTGGCGGTCCCGGATGGCATCCGGCAGGTACTGCTGGTCCACCCAATGGTTGGCAAAGTCGTGTGCGTACTGATAATGCTGGCCTTTTACTGCGGCATCGGCGCCATCATAATGCTTATTTTGCAGCTGCCGCGGGATCGGCCCGCTGCGGCCTGCCCGCACATCTGCCAGCGCACGGTCAATGGCGGCTTCGCCCGTGTTGGATTTGGGGCTGGTCGCCACCAAAATTACCGCGTCCGCCAACGGAATGCGCGCTTCCGGCAAGCCCAGCATGTTGGCAGCATCCACAGCCGCTTTTACGATCGGGATGATCTGCGGGTAAGCAAGGCCAACATCCTCGCAGGCGCACACCATCAACCGGCGGCAGGCGCTGGGCAGGTCCCCCGCTTCCAGCAGCCGGGCCAGATAGTGCAGCGCTGCATCCGGGTCCGACCCGCGCATCGACTTCTGATAGGCTGAAACAATATCATAATGGTCATCGCCCTCTTTATCGTATCGCATGGCGGTACGCTGGGCCACCTGCGTGACCATTTCCAGCGTAACCAGCCGCGTGCCATCCTGCACGGGGGCTGCGTTGACGGCAAATTCCAGGTTGCCCAGCGCCTTGCGCATATCGCCGCCCGCGCTTTGGGCCAGGTATTCCAGCGCATCCACCGGGATGTTGACCGGCGTACCGTCACTTTCGCCCAGGCGCTGGGCGGCGTGTTTCACGCCTTCGGCAATATCCTCTGCCGTCAGGGATTTGAACTCGAACACTGTGCAGCGGGATAACAGCGCGTTATATACATAAAAGTATGGGTTCTCGGTCGTGGAGGCAATCAGCGTCACGGTTCCCTGCTCCACGCATTCCAACAGGCTTTGCTGCTGGCGCTTGTTGAAATACTGGATCTCATCCAGATAGAGCAGAATTCCGTTGGCGGCATGCAGGGTGCCAATATCACCCAATACGCTTTTGATATCGCTGGTGGAAGCGGTAGTACCGTTCAATTTATACAGCCGCATACCGCTGTTGGCCGCAATAATGCTGGCCACGGTGGTTTTGCCTACGCCGGACGGGCCGTAAAAAATCATATTGGGGATCACGCCTCTGTCAATGGTGCGGCGGAACACCTGGCCGGGGGCCAGGAGATGGCGCTGGCCGCACACTTCATCCAAAGTGCGCGGGCGCAGGCGTTGGGCAAGCGGTTCCTTCATGGGGGTACTCCTTTATGTTACCTTTATATATAAGGAAATATATTCTAAAGCGGCAGACATGCACTGACGCTCAAAATCCCTTGTGAGCAAAAAATTATGTTCGCGTGCCGCCCCGGCATGAGAAGGTAGGTTTTTGTGAGGGGGCAAGGGGCAGCGGCCCCTCTTTTGAAGCTTCGCAGCATTAGAGGGCGGCACCATGCTACTTGCATTATAAACGCTATCCGTGGTAGAATCAAGCCGTAAGCCCCGCCGGCCCGCGCGCCGGGAAGTGATAAAAGAGAGTGTGACCCCCATGGAGATTCATGATAAAAAACAGCTGGCCGCCATCTGCATTGAGCGGCTGAAAAAAGAATACCCGCTTTCGGACTGTACGCTGGATTACGAGCACGCCTGGCAGCTGCTGGTGGAAGTGCGCCTTGCTGCACAGTGCACCGATGCCCGCGTGAACGTTGTGGTACAGGATCTGTTTGCCAAATACCCGAATGTGGCCGCTTTGGCCGCCGCGGAGCCGGAGGAAATTGAAGAGATCGTGCGGCCCTGCGGACTGGGGCGCAGCAAGGCACGGGATATCAGCGCCTGTATGCGGATGCTGCGCGACAAGTATGACTGCAACGTGCCCGATGATTTTGATGCCCTGCTGGAACTGCCCGGCGTCGGCCGCAAAAGTGCCAACCTGATCATGGGCGATGTGTTCGGCAGGCCCGCCATTGTAACGGACACCCACTGCATCCGGCTGTGCAACCGCATTGGGCTGGTGGATAACATCAAGGAACCCAAAAAGGTGGAAATGGCGCTGTGGAAGATCATTCCCCCGCAGGAGGGCAGTGATTTCTGCCACCGGCTGGTGGACCATGGCCGCGCCGTGTGCACCGCACGCACCACACCGTATTGTGAGCGCTGCTGCCTGCGGGATGTGTGCCGCTATGCGCATGAAGAAGGCAAAGTGGACTGAACCAAGGAACGCACCACATCACACCACGCCTTTTATTTGCCTGCTTTTTTATAAAACACTTGGTTTTTGGCTTTGGGGTATGCTATAATAAGAGTACGACTTTTGCGGCCTGCACCGGCACGCACAGGAAAGTAGGAACCCGATTATGGCAACCAAACATCCCGACAGCGCCCCCCGCCTGGGTGGCGTATTGATTTCTAACCAGGTTGTGGCCGAGCTGCTGGAGCAGCTGCGCAACGGTATTTGGCAGGATACCGACCATCTGCCGCCCGAGCTGGAGCTGGCCAACCGGCTGAACGTAAGCCGTACCGTTGTGCGCGATGCACTGAGTGAACTGGAACGTGCCGGCTACATTGAGCGCGTGCGCGGCATTGGCACCGTGATCAACCGCGATGTGGTCAACCTGGCCCGCCGCATGGACCAGAAGTTTGAATTCACCCAAATGATCCGGGCGCGCGGCATGCAGCCCAACAGCGACGATCTGCGGGTATCGCGCCACACGGCAGATGCCGATGCAGCCCAGGCACTGAACATCAGCCTGGATACCCCGGTTTATTACATCTGCCGCCGGGTGCTGGCGGATAACACCCCAGTATTATTTTCTACCGATATCGTGCCATGCTCGCTGTTCGGCACCACCCGCACCGATGGCATTGACTTCACCCGCCCCATTTTCGATATTCTGGATGAAGCGTGCGGAATTCAGATTTCCAGCACCATTACCCATCTACGCGCCGCCATGGGGGACCCCGCCGTGCGCCATGCCCTGGCCCTGCAGCGTGATCAGGCCTTGTTGGAATTGAGCGAAACCTGCTATTCTCGCCTGTGCCGCCCGGTGCTGCGCTGCCGCACTTTTTATACGGACTTTTTTGATTTTGCACTGGTGCGCAAGCTGGTGTAAATCCACTTTTCTCCCGCAGGACCTGTTTACAAAGCAGGGCTGCGGGATTTTTTATTTGGTACAAAATTTCAAAAGTTCACAAAATCTTCTCGATAGCAGCACTGCGCCGTGGTATAATAACGTTAAAGACATCATTTACGATACGACCGGAGGGCTTATTTGTATGTGCACTGCTGCAACGTACCAGACCAAAGATTTTTATTTTGGCCGCAACCTGGACTATGAATTCGGTTACGGCGAGACCGTCACTTTTACCCCGCGGCACTATCCGTTCCAGCTGAACGGCCTTGGCGTGCTGGACCAGCACTATGCCATTTTGGGCATGGCCTGCGTGCAGAATAACTATCCCCTGTATTACGATGCCATCAACGAAAAAGGGCTATGCATTGCCGGGCTGAACTTTGTGGGCAACGCCTGGTATTGCAAAGATGAACCCGGCAAAGATAATGTTGCCCAGTTTGAGCTGATCCCCTGGTTGCTGGGCCGCTGCGCTACCGTACAGGATGCCCGCACCCTGCTGGACCGCATGAACCTGGTGGATACCCCGTTCTGCGAAGGGATGCCCGTTGCCAGCCTGCACTGGATGATTGCCGATAATCATGAGTGCATCACGCTGGAATCTACCAAAGACGGCCTGCATGTATATGATAACCCCGCCGGTGTGCTGACCAACAACCCTCCGTTTCCCATGCAGCTGTTTGCTTTGAATAATTATATGCAGCTTTCCCCAAAGGCAACCGGCAACCACTTTGCACCCAACGTGCCGCTGAACGCTTACAGCCGCGGCATGGGGGCCATGGGTCTGCCGGGGGATCTTTCGTCTCAGTCGCGGTTTGTACGGGCGGCTTTCGTGCGCGCCAACTCCCGCTCCGGGGAAAGCGAAGCAGAAAGCGTGAGCCAGTTTTTCCATATTCTCGGCTCGGTAGAGCAGCAGCGCGGCTGCTGCGAGCTGGACAACGGTAAGTACGAGATTACCCTGTACACCAGCTGCTGCAATGCCGACAAAGGCATTTATTACTACACCACCTATGAAAACAGCCAGATCACCGCTGTGGATATGCACAAAGAGGACATGGACGGTACCGAGCTTGTCAGCTATCCGCTGGTAAAAGAGCAGCAGATCCGTTGGATGAAGTAATTTTTGTCGCTATTTTCTTTTGCCTGTAGGGTTCCCGCCCGGCCACACCGCTTTCCTGCCGGATTGCCCACTTTATCATTTCTATGGCAATACCGCACAATTCCCGCCTTACGGCTTAAGCACCGCTCCGGCGGCTGCGGCACGGCATCTGCGTTGCCAAAATACTCGATAATACACAAAGTATTATCTGCGCTTTTGGCTTAGCAGCTGCCGCACCTCGCTCGCCGTATCGGCACTTAGAATTATGCGGTATTGCCCTATAAGAATATATAACCCCGCCGCCCGGATGCTGTGCACATTCCGGGCGGCGGAGTTTGGTTTTTGCTGCTTTATTTGCTGCTTTATTTGCTGCGGTATTCCCGCGGGGTCATGCCATAGCGGCGCTTAAACAGGCGGTTAAAGTATGAAAGGTTATCAAACCCCACCCGGCCTGCGATATCCAGCACGGTGGCGTCAGTAATGCGCAGCAGTTCTGCGGCAAGGTTCAGCCGGTGGTCGTTCAGGTAGGCGGTAAAGCCCTGGCCGGTCATTTTTTTGAACCAACGCATAAAATGGCTTTGGCTGCACCCGCAGGCTTCGGCGGCGTCCTCAATCCGCAGCGGGGTAGCATATTCCGCTTCGATCAGCTGCAAGACCGTTTTCAGGCGGCGGGTGTCAGTAGTATCCGCCGGGAGCGGGGTGCCGTGCTGGCCAATCAGGATGGACAAAAACCGCAGCAGCGCCCCTTTGATGGCCAGCTCATACCCGGCGGTTTTTACCTTGTTGGCTTCCTCCGCTTCCTGCAGGCAGGCCGCCGCCTGGGGGTAGCCCGCCTCGCCGGGGATAATGCGCGGCTGCAAAGCCATGCGGCCGCTTTGCAGCGGCAAAAGGTAGCGCTCGGCGCACAGATCATCCGCACCACCCAGCAGCTCCAGCTCAAAAATGATATTTTCGTATTCCATCACGGCCTGGCCGCGCTGGTGCAGGGCGTGGAGGGTGCCGGGGGCAAAAATGTAAATATCGCCCTGCTCCGCCGGGTAAGCGTTCACACCGACCTGCACGATTCCGCTGCCTTTTTTAACATAGACAAGTTCCATACTGTCGTGCCAGTGCAACGGCACCTGCAAAAAGTCCCCCGGTATGGTGCAGGGGTAGATATTAAAAGGGAACCGCACCGCACCATGGTGTTTGGTTTCCCGCAAGCGTTCCTGGTTTGGCATGTTATAGCCCCCTTCTGCCTTCTTGATGCTTGTATTGTACCACAATCCGGCAGAATTGCACAAGAATTTTACCGATTTTGTATGATATTCTGGATATAGCAAGAGGAAGTGCGGGCCGCACCGCAAGCTTCCCCACTTGAGGCCTGAACCAAAGGCGATACCAACGCCTTGGCCTCTGCAAATTAATTTTTTAGGAGGAACCCGCTATGCAGACCATGACGGAAACTTTACAGAAGCTGATCGGCAAGCCCCTTGTCGAATCCACCGACCAGGAAATTTACCTTGCCCTGCTGGATCTTGTGCGCAGCAAGAGCGCCGCACAGGTACGCCCGGTCAACGGCCGCAAGCTGTATTATATCTCGGCTGAATTTTTGATCGGCAAACTGCTTTCCAACAACCTCATCAACCTCGGCTTGTATGATGATGTGCGTGATGCCCTTGCTGCCGCAGGCAAGAGCCTTTCCGACATCGAGGAAGTCGAGCCGGAGCCGAGCCTTGGCAACGGCGGTTTGGGCCGTTTGGCTGCCTGCTTCCTGGATTCTCTGGCAACGCTGAACCTGCCGGGCGACGGCATCGGCCTGCGTTACCACTTTGGCCTGTTCCACCAGAGCTTTGCCGACGGCTTGCAGAACGAACTGCCGGACCCCTGGCTGAACGAACATTCCTGGGCGGAAAAGACCGATATCACCTACCCCGTCACCCTGGCAGGCAAACCTTACACTGCCCGGCTGTACAAACTGGCCGTGACCGGCTACGAGGGCCGCACCAACACCCTGAACCTGTTTGACCTGGACACCATTGATGAAAGCATTGTGCATGACGGCATCCAGTTCGATAAAACCGCCATTGCCAAAAACCTGACCCTGTTCCTGTACCCGGACGATTCCGACGAAGCAGGCCGCATGCTGCGCATCTACCAGCAGTACCTGATGGTCAGCGCCGGTGCCCAGCTGATTTTGGCCGAATGCGCCGCCCGCGGCTGCAACTACCATGACCTGGCCGATTACGCCGCCATCCAGATTAACGATACCCACCCCAGCATGGTTATCCCCGAACTGATCCGCCTGCTGGGCGAAAAGGGCATCAAGTTTGACGAAGCCGTCAAGATCGTAACCGACACCTGCGCTTACACCAATCACACCATCCTGGCCGAAGCGCTGGAAACCTGGCCGCGCAGCTATCTGGACAAAGTTGTGCCCCAGCTGATGCCGGTGATTGAAAAGCTGGATGCTGCCGCCAAAAAGCGCACCAATGATACCGGCCTTGCCATCATTGACGCCGACGACCGCGTGCACATGGCCCACATGGACATCCACTTTACCCATTCCACCAACGGCGTTGCCGCCCTGCACACCGAAATTTTGAAGGAATCCGAGCTGAACGGCTTCTATAAGCTGTACCCGGAAAAGTTCAACAACAAAACCAACGGCATCACCTTCCGCCGTTGGCTGCTGGAATGTGACCCCGCACTGGTCAAAGAGATTGAATCCCTGATTGGCCCCGGTTTCCGCAAGGATGCCGCCGAGCTGGAAAAACTGCTGCCCTATGCCGAGGATGCCAATGTGCTGCAAAAGTTCTCCCAGGTCAAGGCCGACAACAAAAAGGCCCTGGCTGACTGGCTGGAGCGCACCCAGGGTGTGAAGGTTGACCCCACCGCCATGTTCGATATCCAGTCCAAGCGCCTGCATGAGTACAAGCGCCAGCAGCTGAACCTGCTCTACCTCATCCATCAGTATTTCGAGATTCGCGCGGGTCACACCCCGGCTGTGCCGCTGGTGAGCATTTTTGGTGCCAAGGCCGCCCCGGCTTACATCATCGCCAAGGATATCATCCACGCTTTGCTGACCCTGTCCAAAGTGATTGCCGCTGATCCGCTGGTGGCCCCCTGGCTGCAGGTCGTGTTTGTGGAAAACTATAACGTGACCGCCGCCGAAAAGATGATCCCCGCCTGCGATCTTTCGGAGCAGATCAGCCTGGCCTCCAAGGAAGCATCCGGCACCGGCAACATGAAGTTTATGCTGAACGGCGCTTTGACCCTTGGCACCATGGACGGTGCAAACGTGGAGATCAGCCAGCAGGTTGGCAACGAGAACATCTACATCTTCGGCCAGACCTCCGGCCAGGTCATCCACCGCTATGCTGCGGGCGATTACAACCCGGCAGACTGGTACGAGGGCGACCCCAACCTGCGCCGTGCCATCGACTTTTTGACCGGCCCCGAAATGCTGGCCGCCGGCAAGGAAGAAAATCTGGCCCGTTTGCAGCATGAACTGAAAACCAAGGACTGGTTCCAGACCCTGCCCGATTTCAACGCTTATGTGGTGCGCAAGGGCCAGGCTTTGTCTGATTATGCCTGCGACCCGCTGGGTTGGCGCCGCAAGTGCCTGATCAATATTTCCAAGGCTGGCTTCTTCTCCAGTGACCGCACGATTGCAGAGTACAACAGCGATATCTGGCACCTGGGCGAATAATTTTCCGCCTGCCCCACTGCGTTAAAATTCCATCATCTCCCCTATGGTCCGGCAATTTTTTGCCGGGCCGTTTTTGTTTCGTATACATTTTCTACCGCAGCCAGATTCCTTTATTCCTCTTTCCCCGCCCGGTGCCCAATCCTTATCCTGCCTTTATCTTTTGCACAAAATGCTTGACATCGCCGCTAAAAGCGGCTATGTTTATATATCAAGTGAGCTTTTTCGTCCAAACAAATATGATAAGTGGGTTCAGTTGTTGCCTTGCTGACCCGGCCTGATACTGCATATGAAACGATTCAAACAAATTTTCAATCATCAGCCTCCTGCAAGATTGATTGCTCTGGGGTTTGCTTCCACCATTTTACTGGGTACGCTTTTGTTGCTCATGCCATTTTCCATCCGGTCGGGCATTACCGTACAGCCGGTGGACGCTCTGTTTTCCGCCACAAGCGCCGTCTGTGTAACCGGCCTGCTGACCGTGGATACCGCCGATACCTTTACCCCCGTGGGGCAGGCTGTGATGGCGGTGCTGATCCAGATCGGCGGTTTGGGCATTACCTCCATCGGCATGGGGCTTGCCTTGGCTGCGGGACGGCGCATCAGCCTGCGGGAGCGTACCCTGATCCGGGAAGCCATGAATGTGAGCAGTCTGGAGGGCATGGTGCGGCTGGTACGCGCCATCATTAAACTGACCCTTGCCTTTGAGCTGGCCGGGGTCATCCCCATCTTTGCAGTGTTTGCGCAGGATTATCCACCATTGAAGGCGCTGGGTTTGAGTGTGTTCCACTCCATCTCATCCTTCAACAACGCTGGCATCGATATTTTAGGTGGCGGGCGCAGCCTGACCCCCTATCGGGATAATGTGCTGCTGAATTTGAGCACCTGTTTTCTGATCATTTCGGGTGGTATCGGCTTTCTGGTCATGGTGGATGTGGTCAAGTGCCGGTTCCGCTTCCGCAAATTCACCCTGCATTCCAAGGTTGTGGTAACCACCACGGCATTTTTGCTGGCAGCAGGTACCCTGTTATTAAAGTTCACCGATCCTCTCAGCTGGCTGACAGCATTTTTCCTGAGCGTATCAGCCCGCACGGCCGGCTTTGCCACGCTGGATCTGGGCAAACTGAGCAACGCCGGGTTGTTTACGATTCTTATCCTGATGTTCATTGGTGCTTCGCCGGGGTCCACCGGCGGCGGCATCAAAACCACCACCATTTTTGTTCTGGCGCAAGAGATTCGCTGCATTTTCAGCAAGCAGCGGCCGGGTGCATTCCGCCGTGCATTGCCTGCCAACGCCATTGCCAAGGCTTCCACCATTGGGCTGCTGGGCATGCTGGTGGTATGCTGCACCACATTTCTGCTCTGCATCCTGGAACCCGGCCTGCCGTTCATCAGCCTGCTGTTTGAAGCGGTCTCCGCCTACAGCACTGCCGGGCTTTCCACCGGCATTACAGCGCAGCTTTGCCTGGCCGCCAAGCTGGTGCTGATTTTTACCATGTACACGGGCCGCGTTGGGGCTTTTACCCTGCTTTCCCTCTGGGTGGAACGCCCGGAACCCAACGCGCACTTTACTGAAGAAGCCATTACGATTGGATAGGTGCATTATGAAAAAACAGGATTCTTCCGCTTTGTTCGGTGTTATCGGGCTGGGGCGCTTTGGTTCTGCGCTGGCCCGCACCCTTGCCGAAGCCGGCAAAGAGGTGATTGCCGTTGACTGCGATGAGCAGAAGGTCAAGGCTATTCGCAAATATACTGACTATGCCTTTGTGGTAGATGATTTGAGCGAAGAGGCTCTGACCGAAGTCGGCATTCAGAACTGCGGTACGGTAGGCATCTGTATTGGCGAGCAGATCGACATCAGCATTCTGACCTCCATGCTGGTGCTGAACATGGGGGTGCCGCATGTGATTGCCAAAGCCAGCAGCGTTGGACATGGCGAGGTTCTCAAGCGGCTGGGCGTGACCGTTGTTTATCCCGAAGCCGATATGGCAGTGCGCATTGGCAAGCGCCTAATCTCCGGCAACCTGCTGGACTACATTGCCCTGGAGGACGGTGTGGAGGTACAGCGCATCCAGGTAAACGGCAAGATGCTGAACAAAAGCATCCGGGAGCTGGATATCCGCCGACTATACGGCATTAACATTATTGCCATCGAACGCGACCACCGTACCGATGTGGAGTTTTCGCCGGAGTCTCGGTTCCAGAACGGGGACACCATTTTGGTGATTGGGAAAAGCGAAAAAATCGACCGCTTTGAACGCGCTTTTCAGGATTGACGCTTTTTGACGGAATCTGATTTTTACTTTCCATTTTTTGACGATCCTTACGATACATATTTCTCGGCCGGGCACTGCCGCTGCGCAGTGCCCGGCTTTTTATGTGCTTGTTTTCCAAATACAGAGCGTTTATCGTTGTCAAATTGCACAAAAAGCAGTCCGTAAATTTTATGTTTTGTTTTGGCGTTTCATGATTGCTTTTGACTGTTTGTGCGTGTATAATACAGGCGTAAAGCAAAAAAGCTTCAAGAATCGCCAGGGGAATTACCTGAAGTATTGTCCGGTTTTAAGGAGGATATTGTCTTGCTTGCCGAAGAACGTTTTGCTATGATATTAGATTTGCTGGCACAAAAGCGCTCGGCCACCGTGCTGGAGCTGTGTGATGCCCTGGATGCAAGCGAATCCACCATCCGCCGCGACCTGACCCAGCTGGACCGGCAGGGCCTGTTAAAAAAGGTACACGGCGGCGCCACGCTGGTTGGGCGCACCGTTTTGGCGGATGAGCCCCCCATGGCGGCCCGCGAGGAACAGTCTGTGGAAGAAAAGCGTCTGATTGCCCGCGCCGCCGCCGCAATGATCACCGAGAAAGATTTTATCTTTCTGGACGCCGGCAGCACCACACTGGCGCTGGCCGCCGCGCTGGAGGGCCCTGCCCTGCAGGCTGCCTATGTGACCAACGGCATTGCCCATGCGCGCATGCTGGTGCAAAAGGGCTGCCGCACCTACCTGCCCGGCGGGCAGGTGCGTCCCATCACGGAAGCCATTACCGGGCCGGAAACGCTGGCCGATTTACAGCACTACAACTTTACCAAAGCGTTTATGGGTGCCAACGGCGTAAGCCCTGCGGAGGGCTTTACCACGCCGGACCCGGAGGAAGCCAGCATCAAAACCGCCGCATTGCAGCGCGCGCGGGAACGCTGGTTTCTGGTGGATAACACAAAGTTCGATATGGTATATTCCGCCGTGATCGGGGATATTGGCTGCGGGGCCATTTTGACCAACCACTGCCCGGACCCCCGGTACGCACAGCTTACCTTTGTAAAGGAGTGTTCCGTATGATCTACACCGTCACATTTAATCCTGCGATCGACTACGTTCTGCATCTGACTGCCCCCCTGGCGGTTGGCGAGATCAACCGCACCTCAGACGAAGCCTGCCAGTTTGGCGGCAAGGGCATCAATGTTTCCGGCGTTTTGCGGGAGCTTGGGTGCGAAAGCATCGCCCTTGGCTTTACAGCTGGCGAAACTGGTGCCTGGCTGGAGCGCGGCTTGCAGCTTTCCGGCCTGAAAACCCGCTTCATCCGCCTGCCGGACGGCATGACCCGAATCAACGTTAAGGTAAAGGGCGCAAAAGAGACCGAGATCAACGGTTCCGGCCCGAACATTACTCCCGAAGCCATGCAGGCCCTGTGGGACAATCTGGAAGAACTGGGCGAGGGTGACATTCTGGTACTTGCCGGCAGCATTCCTTCCAGCATGCCGCAGGATGTTTACCAGCAGATTCTGGCTCGGCTGGATGGCCGCGGCATCCGCTTTGTGGTGGATGCCACCCGTGATTTGCTGGTAAAGGTACTGCCCTACCACCCGTTTTTGATCAAACCCAACAACCATGAATTGGGTGAGATCTTTGGCAAAGAGCTCAATCGTGATGAAGAGATTACCCAGGCTGCCCGGAAATTGCAGCAGCGTGGTGCACGCAATGTTCTGGTAAGCATGGCGGGCGATGGTGCCCTGCTGCTGGATGAAACCGGTGCGGTGCACCGCATTGGCACCCCAAAAGGCAAAGTGGTAAACAGCGTTGGCGCTGGGGACAGCATGGTAGCCGGTTTTATTGCCGGTTACCTGCAAAGCGGGAGCTACTCTTACGCCCTGCGCCTTGGCACCGCCTGCGGCAGCGCAACGGCATTCAGCCTGGGCCTTGCCGAGCGCCGCGATATTGATGCCCTGCTGAAAACCATTGAATGATTCAGGCTGATCTGAAAAGTCGAAAATTCAGTCTATTTCTTTGGGCAACACCGCACAATTCCCGCCTAGCGGCTTAAGCACCGCTTCGGCGGCTGCGGCACGGCATCTGCGTTGCCAAAATGCTCGATAAGACATCCAGTATTATCTGCGCTTTTGGCTTAGCAGCTGCCGCACCTCGCTCGCCGTATCGGCACTTAGAATTATGCGGTATTGCCTTTGATTTTCTTTCATAACATATAACAGGTAAATCCTATGAAACGTTTCTGGGCTTTTATTGCCGCATGCCTTTTTCTGCTATTGACCGCATGCGGCGGCAGCACATCAACGACCGAACCTGTTTGGCAGGCTGAACTGCCAAATACTGGCATCACGGTACAGGTATCCGGCTGCACACTGGAAGAGAAAACTGCCTCTTACTGGGCCAATCCCGGCGCAGCAGGGGAACCGCAATCTATCATGGAGTTATACGCTACCGACAGTGCTCCGCTGCTTGAAATCGCCGCACCAAAGGCGCAGGTCGATATCCAGTTCGTACAGCCAGTGGCAGGCGGCATGGCCGCTTATGATCTGGCGCTGCCGGTCGAACAGGTCGATATGGTATTCCTGACCCAACCGGAAGATAACAGCACGCGTGTCCGCTTTGATACCATTTATAATTTTATCGTCACGGTTACCAGCGGTGACCAGATTGACCAGTTCTTGATTATCTGTGCCCGGAACGGATATGGTTCGGTCGAATAATTTGCCATTCCATTCATAGAAAATCATACAAAAAAGCACATCCCAACAGGGTTTTGCTGCCGGCATTTGGCCAGTGACATATCCTGTCAGGATGTGCTTTTTGTTTCTTTATTCTTTTGGCCTTTTACGCTGTTTCGCTATCGGAGCCTTACTTCTCCTGGTAGCGCATATGGTCGGCATCCAGCTTTTGCAAAACTTCGCTCATAGCCTTGCATTCCAGTCGTGCTGCCACCGGGTCCATCATCAGGTAGTTGCCACATTCAACGGCGGAAGCGCCCGGAATATCACCATCATACTCTGCCATCCAGGCAAAGCTTTCCTGGGTCAGCGCCAGCGCTTCGGCGTCCGTCAGGCCGCGGGTCAACAGATAGAAACCGGTCAGGCAGCCCATCGGCCCAACATAAATCACATGCTCGCTCCATTTACTGTTGCGGGCATAGGTGGCAAACAGATGCTCAATCGTATGGGCGCAGGCAGGGGACAGATAACTGCCCTTGTTCGGCGTTTTCATGCGGATATCCCAGGTCAGCACATCTCCATCCTTGCGGGAAAGGTACATGCCCGGAACCAAGGTATTATGGTCAACACAAAAGCTTGCAATGCGTTCCATATTTTTGCTCCTTATTCAGACATTGCCTGTACAACACCGCGGGCACAGTCCATCGAAATTTTCATGCCATCCTTCAGGGTACGGGTTGCGTGGGTTGCACCAATGATAACCGGCTTACCCAATGTCAGACCAACAATGGCGGAATGGCTATTTGCACCGGCTTCCTCGGCAATAATACCAGCAGCCTGGCGCATATACGGCAGTGTATCGTTGGTGGTGAACGGAACCACCAAAATCTGACCTGCCTTGAACTTCTTGGCGGCTTCCTCGGCATTGCGGCAAACGCAAACTTCGCCCTTGGCATTCAGGCCCGGATTGATGCCGATGCCGGTCAGCAGGGTATCCCCAACCAAGTGTACCTTAATCATATTCGTGGTTCCGGAAACGCCAACGGGAACACCGGCCGTAACCACAACACGGTCGCCGGAATGAATCAAGCCAGCATCCTCCGCCGCCTTGACGGACATGCTGATGAGCTCATCGGTCGAATGGGCATAATCCATCAGCAGGGGAGTCACGCCGCGGTAAACGTTCATCTGGCGGCATGTCGTTTCATCCAGTACGCAGGCAATAATGGGGGCATCTGGACGGAAACGGCTCAGCAGACGGGCAGTTTCACCGCTCTTGGATGCCGTAATGATGGCAGAAGCACTGATATCCGAAGCCGTGGTGCAGGCCGCATGGCTGACAGCGGCGCTGATGGTCAGGCGGGTAGAATCCATGCCGACATGGTGGCACAAGGATTCATAGTTGGTATCGCTCTCGGTGGTTTCGGCAATCATTGCCATGGCTTTCAGGGCCTCTACCGGATACTTGCCTGCGGCAGTTTCGCCGGACAGCATAACGGCACCGGTGCCGTCATAAATGGCGTTGGCAACGTCGGTAATTTCTGCACGGGTGGGGCGGGGGTTCACTATCATGGAATCCAGCATCTGGGTTGCCGTGATGCAGATTTTGCCCATCTGCATGGCATGGTCAATCAGGTGCTTCTGGATGGACGGGATTTCGGCATAGTCAATTTCAACGCCCATATCGCCGCGGGCAACCATAATGCCATCGGCAACGCTCAGGATCTCATCAATATTATCAATGCCTTCCTGGTTCTCAATTTTGGCAATGATGCGGATATTGGCATTATGCTCATCCAGCAGGTGGCGGATATCCATAATATCCTGTGCGCTGCGGGTAAAACTGGCGGAGATCAGGTCATACCCCTGTTCAATACCAAACAGGATATCATCGCGGTCACGCTGGCTCATATACGGCATGGACAGGTGCACACCGGGAACGTTGACACCCTTCTTAGTCTTGATCACACCATCATTTTCCACGGTGCAGACGATATCCGTATCGGTAATGCTTTCGATGCGCAGGGAAATCAGGCCATCATCCAGCATAATGCGGCCACCAACACTGACATCATGCGGCAGGTCCTTGTAAGTGATGGAGCTGATTTCCTTCGTGCCCTTAACATTGCGGGAGGTCAGGATGAATTTCTGCCCAGCGGTCAGCTGCTCCTTGCCGTTCTCGAATTCGCCCAGGCGGATCTCCGGGCCTTTGGTATCCAGCATTGCCGGAATGGAAACGTCAAGCTCTTTGCTCAGTGCGCGCAGCTGATCCAAACGGCCTTTGTGTTCCGCGTAATCGCCATGCGAAAAATTGAAGCGTGCAACATTCATCCCGTTTTCCAGCAGCTGGCGCAGAATGCCGGGCTGGTCGGTAGACGGCCCCAAAGTACATACAATTTTAGTTTTGCGCATAAATACCCCTCCTGAAAATATGCTATTGTACAGGATTTTTATCTGCCAGAGTTTTAAGGCAACACCGCACAATTCCCGCCTTACGGCTTAAGCACCGCTCCGACGGCT
>ERZ773103.1657-NODE-1657-length-22922-cov-3.586128_pt1 | contig 22922 bp, 13 predicted proteins | sample MGYA00511118_ERZ773103 | MGnify/ENA primary metagenome ERZ773103 (study PRJEB29015, sample SAMEA2737821) | human gut metagenome | biome: human gut; feature: human-associated habitat; material: faeces | place: China | collected 2012 ... | reverse complement strand
CCGCATAGACAATAACGGCAAGACCATTTCGGACAGGAACGACATGTACCGCAACGAGCAGGTATGCAAGAAGCTGAAAGCCAAACACGGGCTTTATTTCGCTAAAGGCAAGGAGCATGTAAAGCAGCACCGTTTGAGAGAACCGGACAAATCCAAATACGAGATTTACAACGCTGTAAAAAATGAATCCGGGAAGTCCAAGAACTGGCAGCAGTTACAGGAGCGGGCCCGGCAGCCAAGATGCTTCCGAAGGGAATGATTCCCGAAGTCATTAAAAAATTTGTTAAAAAGATGCGTTTGTACAGGAATCTGGGCTATGACGGCTTTTCAATTCGCCTGGACGGTTGCATGACTCCGATGGAAGGAGAATGCCGCAGGGATGAGTATAATCCCGCCGGAAGTGTAGCAGACAGAACTCGATTCTACCGGGAATGCTTTGCGGCTGTGAAGAAGGCTCTGGGCAGTAATTTCATCATCGAAAATATTATTGCAGGCGAAATGCCCAGAGGTTACAGCGGAAATTCCAAGATCGGCTATTGCTTAGACGAAACCATTGAATATGCACAGATGGTGCAGACAGAAGGCACAGTAGATATTCTGCAGATCCGTGAGAATGATGCCTGTAAGTCCCATGCCAGTGGTTTTACCTTTACAAAGGGCAAGCACGAAAACATTGCATATTGCGAAGCATTGAAGGCTGCCGGAATTACAATTCCCCTTGCCCCGGTCGGCGGTTATCAGGATCCGGAGGAACTGGAGCAGTATCTGGTTGAAGGCAAGTGCGATATGTTTGCAATGGCCAGAGCATTTATGGCGGACTATCAGTACGGAGAAAAGCTCTATGCTGGCCGCGGCGAAGACATCCGGCCCTGTCTGTGGTGCAACAAGTGCCATGGTGTCCAGCTTCCCGAACCGGAGCCGTGGCTGTGTGTCTGCTCGGTAAATCCGGAGCACGGTCTCTCTGCAAAAGCCCATCGATTGGTATCCGCTCCAGTCAAGCAAAAAAAGGTTGCTGTAATCGGCGGCGGTGTGGCCGGTATGCAGGCGGCAATCACTTCTGCGGAGCGGGGACATCAGGTAACGCTGTTTGAGAAAACACAGCAGCTTGGCGGACAGCTTCTCCATTCTGAGAAATATAGTTTCAAGTGGCCGATTCGTGCATATAAGAACTGGCTGATCCGCAGTCTGGGCCAATTGAATATTGAGGTAAAGCTGGGCACGGAACCATCGCCGGAGGAGATCCGTCAGCAGGGCTTTGACGCTGTGTTTGCAGCAACCGGTGCTGCTGCGGTACGTCCTCCGATTCCTGGAGCCGAAAACTGCCCCACCTGTGCAGATGTTTATATGGGTCGTGTCCAGCTCGGCAAGAAGGTTGTGATTGTCGGCGGCTCCGAAACCGGCATGGAAACTGCGATGTATCTGTGCGAAGAAGGACATGATGTTGTTGTATTGACGCGCCAGAACCGTCTTGCCCATGACGCTTCCGGTCTGCACTATATCACCATGGCATGGCTCAAGCCGCTCAAAAACGGATACGGACTTGAAACAAACGCATGGGAGAAATATGACAATCTGAAGGGAATTACAAATGCTTCCACAAAGTCCATTGAAAATGGCACCGTCACCTATGTTGACAGAGATGGATGTGAAAACAGCATCACCGCTGACAGTGTCGTAATCTGCGGTGGCACTGCCCCGCGGCTGCAGGAAGCAATGGCATACAGCGATGCAGCCGATCGTTTCTTCGCTGTCGGAGATTGCAATCACGGTGGCAATATTCAGCGTTGTACCCGAGATGCATTTGCTGCAGCGTGCAGCTTGTAACGTTTGTCGGTTGAAAGGTGGAAAATGAGGACGATGAAAACTGATTTTGTAGTTATTGGCGGCGGAGGTGCCGGGCTGAGTGCTGCGTTGACTGCACACGAAAACGGGGTGTCCAACATTGTTGTTCTGGAAAAAAGCCCGTTTTGGGGCGGAAATTCCCAAATGGCCGGGGGTCAGATTTTTGCAGTGGAAACTCCGGATCAATACGAAAATGGAACAGTTATCACCCGAGATTCGGTATTTCAAGAGACAATGCAATTCCACCACTACAGCCTTATTCAGCCGAAAATCCTGAGAAAATTTCTGGATAACGGTGCAGAAACCATAGCATGGCTAGAATCACTGGGGTTTGATTATTTTAATCACGACGGCACCAACTATATGAAAGCCGGTCTGAAGCCCTTCGGAAACTTTAAGATGGTCACTGATAAAATGGTGCAGGAACTGAAGAACGGAGGACATACCCTACTGAAAAATGCGAATGTTATTGGGCTCACCCGAAATAACGACGACAGCTGGACAATTACCGCCGAAACAACAGAGGGGGAAATTCTGATTCATGCCAAAGCTGTTGCTATTACCACCGGCGGATTTACGGGAAACAATGCACTGATGCAGAAATACTTTTCTGGACAGTATCAAAACAATTACTACTTCGACGGCATCCCGATGGATGGAGACGGGATCTCTCTCGCAAAGCAGGCAGGTGCCGATTTGGCTGAACAATGTACGCTCATAAAAGAAATCTGTCACAGTTGCGACAGCAACCACGATACGCCCAGCATTGCCGCGCAGCAGCCCGCCTGCTTATGGGTCAATGCTTACGGGGAGAGATTCCATGACGAATCCCGGGTACGACTGAGTGAATATGCAAATGCCGTCACAAGACAGCCCGGCAACATGGGCTACGCATTGTTTGACGGGAATATATTTGAATTCGCCCGTACCTACCACGATTCCACCTTTATGCCGCTATCTGTCTTAGAAGGCGACGGTCACCAAAAGCCGCCTATGGAACTGCCGGATCTGGAGCAGCAGATGATTCGTGAGGCTCAGCGAAGCGATAAATGGGTCTTTGTCTCCTCTGACTGGGACGGCATTTCCAAATGGATTGGGGCGGATGCGTCCGTCCTTCGAGCGACGGTTGACGAATACAATGCGGATTGCGATGCCCATCATGACAGAATATTTGCAAAGGATGCAGAGTTTTTGATTCCTCTGCGAAAACCGCCATTCTATGCAATTCGATTCCAGCCGATGCTGATTGACACAGCCGGTCCCATCGTAATTGATGCCTCTGCACAGGTGTTGGCACCAGACCATAAAGCAATTCCGGGCCTCTATTCAGCCGGGGTTATTACCTCCGGTTGGCAGGGTGCAGATTACCATCTGCATGGATGCGCTCTTGGATACGCGGTTACATTCGGTCGGCTTGCCGGAAAAACAGCAACAAAGTACCTGCGGTCCCATTGCTAACTTAGCATTTCTCTCTTCCCCTTCATATTTCCTCTGACCCATACCGTGACCCATTTCCGGAAAAACGTCGTGTCACCAGTTGGACGATTCTCTCAATTTCTATACTTTTTCCGCCACAAAACAGGGGTTATTGTGCCGATTAGGCGGATTTTTTGAATGAATCGCACCAAATGCCCAACAGATCAGCACATGGACGGAAGGAGATTATAAGATCACCGAAATCGAGGAGTACATGGTTCTGCGGGAGGGTGAGGCAGGGTTCGTGCGGATCCCTGTGGACGGATCTACTAAGATGCCAGATGTCCATATGGATTCCATTGAGCCATATGACTATGAGGGGCTTACCGAATTTTCCACTGCCTATCTTCCAGGATTTCTGGCGGAGAAATACGATGTTGACCAAAACGAAAGTCAGAAGCGTGCCACAGAGCGTATGGAGGAAAGTCTTTACGGGCTGCTGGACAACACCATCGAGGGCTATTCCAACCATCGAATTACCGGAAAGCACATTTGCTTTGAAAAGGTTGGTGCGAAATATGCCCTGCTGCCGGTTTGGATGCTTCACACGAAATGGCAAGACCAGGATTACCTGTTTGCCATGAACGGCCAGACTGGCAAGCTCATTGGAGATTTGCCGGTGTCCAAGGGCAAATTTGCAGCATGGATGGCGGGAATCTCCCTGCCGCTGATGGCGGTGGCTACCCTGATTATGTATTTTTTGTCGATATAAGGAGGCGGCGCATATGAAAAACTGGATTTCCAAGCTGACCTTGGCGCTGCTGCTGACACTGACCTTTGCTCTGCCTGCTTTTGCATGGCAGGATCATGGAAACACTTACACCGCCATTGATGGACTGGACTCCCAGCGGCTTACCACACAGGGAGAAGTCAGTCTGCCGACTCTGTCCGAGCAATTCTCCATGGGGCTTCATGTGGACATCGTGGATGATTTGGAGAATTATAGCATCAGTGACTATGCGGCGCTGTTTTATGACCAGTATGGCTATGGGGTTGGAGATGATCAGGACGGCGCTGTGCTGATGATCTATGTGGTGGATCAGGGCGGTACCATCGACTTTATGGACTACTGCATCTATACCCGTGGGAAGGGCTCCGATGCGATGAATTCAGACAATGCGGCGAATCTTTATGCAGCGTTGGATCTGATTTTACAGGGAACAGGGCGCAGTTATGAGGATGCCGGAGAAGCCTGTGCCAATGCAGTAGATGTCTTCTCCTCCAATATCGCCCTTCTGATGACGGAGCAAAGTGACCCGTCTCTGCTGACGGGGGACAATGCGGAAACGCTGGAGCCGCAAGGTGAAGCGGAGCACGAGATGGAGCCGCAGGGAGTGCCGGAGGGGAACGAACCCAATACGGAACCGGATGCAACGTACGCTCCGGAGCCGGAAGAACCGGCAGAAGCACCCCAGACTGCGGTACCGACAGAAGGTGTACAGGAGTCTGAATCCGAGTATGCCATGATTTTCGATGAAGCAGGGCTGCTGACGGATCCCCAGCGGCTTCGGCTGGAGAATCAGGCGCAGAAGATTGCGTCGAAATACGACTGTAATCCCTATGTGCTTACTGTAGACTCTCTGGATGGTGCAGCGCCGCGGGAATTTGCCAAAACATATTATCAGGAGCATGCACTGGGGAATGGAGACTATCGAAACGGCATTTTGTTTTTGGTGGCGATGGAGAGCAGGGATTATGTTACCATCACCTATGGCAGAAATCCAAACGATACCAGTCAGTATGGTGCGGGAATTTTGGCGTTTACGGACTACGGCATTTCCAAAATGGAGGATGATGTGGTGCCAAGCCTGTCGGAAGGCGAGTACTTTGCAGCGTTCCAAACCTACCTTGACGATTGCGAGACGTATCTCAACTGCTACAGTCAAGGAAAGGCCTTTGACAGGGGGACACGGCTGCCCGGTGCGCCACTGTTTTCTCTCGTGCAAATCTTGATTATTATTTTCGTTCCACTGCTAATTGCACTGATTGTCTGCCTGATTTTTAAGGCGCAGATGAAGACTGCCAGAAAAGCCACAGGAGCGGGGAACTATCTGGTGGACGGCAGCTTTCAGCTCACCAAAGCCAAAGATGACTATGTCCGCACCACCCGGAGTACAGAAAAAATTGAACGGAATAATTCCGGCAGCTCCGGCGGTTCCAGCGGCTCCACCGTGGATTCGGATGGATTTGGAGGCTCCAGCGGAGGAAAGTTCTAGCGGGCGGCTCATCTTCTGGAACATGCGTGCTCAGAAGGCTCAGACGGCTTAGACGGTCTGAAAATGCATTGATTTACAGTGTGCTGGGATGCTCGGTTCAGAGCTGGCACTGGAAACCTGTCTGAGATATATTGTCCATCGGCTGAAATACAAACTGCATAAGGAAAAAATGAGATTTGGAAGTCCGGCTGGATCCCAAATCTCATTTTTGGTTTGTTAGGGGGTCTTGGAACAGCACTTTACATTGGGAGAACTTACTGTAAGCACTTGGCGAAGCCCGCAGGAAATCATAAGCCCGTTTTGCACTTAGATCATCCTTGCGGCGGCGCAGGCAGTCAGCACGCCGTGGCGAATGCCATGGGACGTGGTATCCGGCTTGGGCTTGGAAACCCCACCGGGATGGCGCTGGACAGGGTCGCCGGAGAGCATATTGGCATCTCCAACGATAAAGAACTTTGGGGTCAACCCCGCAAAGGCCATACATTCTTCCACCAGCGGCCTGCGGCCGGCGGAGAAGACCACGTTGTCGCAGGGAATCTCACGAATCTCCTTCGTCTCCGGCATGGGCGGCTCCTTGGGGCCGGGCATACCGGGCGGCGCAAAGTCGGGCGCACCCCCGGAGGTGATTTCAACGGTTACGGCCTGCGGAGTAATGTTCAGCGTCTGAGCGCGGGGGATCATGGTGAGATTCGGCTCCTGCTCCAGCGCTTCACCAAACTGAAAATGGCTGTGGCTGGTATTGTCATAGGCTACCTCGCGGTTTCTGGTGACAAGGGTCACTTTATGACCGGTGTGGCACAGGTACAGTGCGGTATCCACGGCGATCATGGCGCCGCCGATGACCACAATATGCTCACCCAACTCCTTTTCATGTCCAAATACAGGGAAGGGGTTCCAGACATGGGGCAGGGTACTGCCGGGAACGGGGCCGGTTTTCGGCTCAGAGCCGCAGGCGGCAATGACCGCATCATAGTTCCCGTCAAGAATCATCTGCGGAGTTGCCGCTGTGCCGGTGAGCAGCTGAACGCCGTTCTTCTGGCAGGCGTGAATCAGGCTGTTTTTATAGTCCATCATGCACCACTTATCCGGCATAAAATCTGCATGGTGCGCCTGCCCGCCGAGGAAGCTTTCCTTTTCGTAGAGGGTGACGCGGTGACCCAGCGCTGCACATTCCGCTGCCGCTTTCAGCCCGGCAGGGCCGCCGCCGATGACCGCTACCTTTTTGGGCGCTGACTGTGCCGGCGTATCCTGATTCAAAAGGCTGGGCTGGATGCCGATGGCGGGATTTACAGCGCAGATACCGCTGTGGCATTTGTCGCACCGGAGGCAGGCAATCACGTCCTCGCCCCGACCCTCATAGAGTTTCTTTCCATAGTCGGGATCACAGATAAAGGCACGTCCCATGGCGACAAGGTCGGTACGTCCTTCCGCAAGAAAGCGCTCGATGAGGTCAGGATCCTGAAAACCGCCTACGGGAGCCACCAGTGCGTGAAGCCGTTCCTGCTTCAGCAGTTCCGCAAAGTGAAGGTTGGTGGGGTAGTCCTTTTTGCAGTTATAGGAGCTGGCGTGGGTCATATCACCGCTCCATGCGCGGATTTGGATGATATCTACCAGCTCTGCTTCATCAAAGAGCTTGCAGTAGCGGACAAAATCCTCCTGTGTATAGCCGCCGGGGATGTTTTCGTAGCCGGAGAGCTGCAATTCGATGGGGAAATCCTTCCCGCAGGCCTGCTTGACGGAGGTAAGCAGCTCCATGAGCAGTCGGGCGCGGTTTTCCAAGCTTCCGCCGTATTCATCGGTACGCTGGTTGAAGATCGGGGACAGGGACTTTGCCAGAATGGACGCATTATAGCTGGCGTAGACGTTGATCATATCAAAGCCAAGCTCCTTGAGCCGGACAGCACACAGGGTGAATTGGTCGATGAACTCCCGAATCTGTGCCTTTGTGATCTCCGGGGGCAGGTTCCCATCCATATCAAAGGGAGATTCCGGACCGGGGGAGAACTCCGTGGGGACAATGGATCTGTCAGGCAGGGCGGAGATGGAAACATCGTTTGGAACGTTGCACATGGTAGAGGCATTGGCGGCGGCTCCGTACTGATGAATCCGCTCGATCATTCGGCGGAAATTGGCCTGAATGTTGCGATCCTCCATGTCCCATGGGCTGGTGAAGAAGGTGCGGCCTTTGAAGACTCTGAACATGCCCGGTGAGCAGGTGACAATAGAGGCGCCGTTCCGGGCAAGATTGGCGGCAAAGGAGATGGTCTGTTCGGTCATATATCCGGCGGGATCCTGGCACTGCAGCCCCTCCGGAATGGACTTGGAATTGATCAGACGGTTTTTCAGAACCAGATTGCCTACCCGAACCGGGGTCAATACATGTGCATAGCGGTGATTCATAGCGCTTCACTCCTTAACTGTGTAGGTGTGTTGGGATGATCGTAGCATAAATAGTTTGAACACTCAATAGAAAAAGGCTCAATGAACACATTTTAACGCAAAACCATTCAAAATGACATTTTCTCCGGTGGGATCATCATTGAGCAGTGTTCCGATGGCGCTGTCTCCGGTGAGGATCCATCGGCTGTCGCGGCTGAGGGTGATCGTGGAATCCGGTGCGGTGATGGAGCCGGTAAACAGGCTGTCATGGCTCAAATGCAGCTCCAGTGTGTGCATGGCGTCACTTTCCATGGTGCCGGTCAGCTGCTGCTGTTCCAGCTCCATTTGGATCAGACTCTGCCCCGGCTCCGGTTGTTCCATTCCCGGCGGGGAAAAGCCGCGATACAGCTTCAAAAGCTGTCCGGAGGGAACCGCAATGGCGGTGTGCTTCAATACGATTCGGGCGTCCAGCTCCACCTGAAACAGCGGCCCCTCTGCGGCGGTCAGGCTGCCGCCCTCCATGGTGAATACACCCTGAGATTCTCCCAGCTCAGAGGCGAACTTTATGCCCTGATTTTGCCCGCTGAATACATGGCTGTCCCGAAGAGAGATGGAATTGCTGCCGACAATAATCATGCCTTCGGTTTCCGGAGCGACGCAGACGCAGTGCTCCGCTTCGATTCGCCCGGTGGAATACAGCGCAGCGCAGTGATTGCCCAGCGCCTTTACAACGCAGTTCTTGAGGCGGATGGTTCCTCCGCCCACATCTGTTGCCACGGGGGAGCTGATGGAGCCGCGGGAGGTCATTTCGCAGTGGTCCGCGTCCACCTGTCCGCCGAAGGAGACATAGATGCACCGGTTGGAGGCCGCACCATAGGCGTCCAGCAGGACGTTATTCAGTGTGATATGACTGCCAGCTCCGTGGGCGAATACGTTGTTTCCCCCAATGGCGTGGGAAATGATCTGGGAATCCGCAATGGAGATCTCTCCGCCCTCGGCAAGGACTGCGGCGTTTAGCCCGGTGAAGTTGCCCTCAATATGATTTCTGGTGTCTCCGCACTTTTCGATTTGGACACGCTCCAAAGCGGCATTGCCGCCGGGAATGGATTTGACCACGTTTTCATTACGCTGCCCGGTGGAAAGGGTGCAGTCTGTTACAGAGACTGTCTCGGAATAAATATGCGCGGCGGTGCCGGAGCATTTTGCTGTGGGGCTGTGGATCTGCCGCGTGATCTCCTGCCGCATGGGAACAAGCTGCTTCTGGGTGATGATGCCTGCATTTAAGGCACGGTCGTAGGGGGTCAGCAGGTGCATTACATCTTCGTTGGGAAGACCGATCAGCGGAATAATGGCATCTGCCTCGGCCTGAGTCAGCAGCCCCTGCTCCACAAAAACAGGCAGGGCATTTCGATAAAGCGCCTGTTGCTGCTCCAATGCGGAAGCGTCCAGCGCCTGCATCAGAATCCGCCCCTGCTGAGGGTCAGAAATTCGTCCTGTGTTTTCCATATAGTCGCCTCGTTTCTCGGGAAAAAATAAAAGGCGCCTCAAATGTTAAGTTGAGGCGCCTTGCTGAAAAATCACTTGGTCAGGTAGCGGTCATAGGCAGCCTGATAGGCCGCAATGGCATCGTCGATCCCGGAATCCTCAATGTAGGTGACATATTCATTCCATGTTTCATCATTCAGCTCGGAAGCGCAGGTCATCCACTGCATGGTGACGGTGGATACATAGGTTTCGATATCACCCATGACGTTGGAAACTGTGGCGTTCTCCTGCTCGCTGAGGGATACGCCGGCGGGAAGGGTACTGTAGATGGCAGCGTCTTTATCAAAATCGCCCCATGTGTTGTAGGAGTCTCGGATAAAGTCGGAGGATACAGGAAGCTCAATTTTTGCAATCTCATAGGTGGGGCCTTCCTCCATGGTGTACTGCATCCGGCCAACCACCATGTTTTCGTCACGATCCAGCATCTCCGGCAGCAGCTGGAGGCTGCCATCGGACAGAACCTCATAGCTCACGCCCTCGTCAAAGCCATAGTTGCAGACCTGAATGCCATAGTCGCTATAGGTGAAGTTGAACCAGTCCAGAATCACATCCAGCTTTTCGGTATTCGCACTGACACAGCACCATGTTCCGGTGGTGATTCTGGAATTCCAGTCCTCATAGTTGATGAGCTTGGGCTGGGCGGCGGCATAGTCGCTGAGATGGACGGCAGGAGCGGCTGCCATTTCAATGCCCTTGGTGGTGGTCATCATGTTGGCTGCGCCTAGTACGCATTCATAGGTGGCGATCAGGCCGCCGTCAATGTCTGCCATGCTGGTTTCGCTGACGCTGTAGAAGTCGGGGTCAACGATGCCCTCAGAGTAGACCTGACGGAAATACTCCAGATAGTCCCGGTACATATCGCTGGTCATATCATAAAAAACGGAGCCGGATTCCAGATCAATCAGGAAGTTGGAGGAGGCGGTGGTGCCGTAGGCCTCGGCAATGTTGGGGTACAGGTCGCCCAAATTGCTGGCACGGGTGGGCTGCTGCACCACATCTGCGGATTTCATAGCACGCCAAAGCTCCAGCCAGCCGGTTTCGGTGGTGGGGATCTCCTCCATGCCCGCCTGCTTCATCATATCCGTCCGCACCCATGCACCCTGATTGGGGCCATAAGGCTCGTCCATAATTGCGGCAAAGCAGTAGAGGGTGCCGTCATCCAGCGCCAGATCCCGGTAGACGCCGGGATTTTCCTGCAAAATGCTCCAATAGTTCGGGCAATTTTCCTCAATGGCATCGGTGAGATCCATATAAACGCCGTCCGCAATGGCCTTGGCATAGCCGCCGTTATAGGGACAGCTGGAGGAGGTACCGGTGGTCAGCCCGCGCTCATAGATCACGTCGGTGCAGTCGCCGGTGGCCATCATGAGATTGTATTTTTCCATGGCAGTCTCTTCGGGGGCATTGACAAATTCCATGGTAACGCCCGTGGCGTCCGCCAGCTGGTTCCAGAACAGGAAGCTGTCGTTCGGTTCATCCATCCCCTGAAGGACGGTCCAGTAGGTGAAGGATTCGCCGTCATAGAGGGGGAGCTCACATTCTTCACGCTGGACAACGTTTTCCTCCGGCTTGGCCTCAGACAGCTCGGCGGAGAGCGCTTCCTGCGCCGAAGGCTCAACTGCGGCAGCGGTCGCGTTCGGGGTATCTGTGGCTTCTGCTGCTTCTGCCGAAGCTGCGGCAGAGGAAGCGGGGGCGGAGGATGCCGGGGCTGCTCCGCAGGCACTGAAAAGCCCCAGCGCCAGAACCATAGCAAGGAGCCGTTTACAGTGTTTCATTTCATAACCTCCATTCTGATTTAGGGAAACGGATTACTGTATCTCCATGGCGGCGGCATAAGCGGATCGGGTGGCTTTTTGCACATTTCCGGTTTGCAGACAGTCGCCAATCATGCGGAATTCATAGTCGGGGGAATACAGGGATAGCGCCGGGGCTGTCCGGGGCTTCATTCCAGCGGCAAGGACTACATGATCGCCCCAGACGGTATGCGGGGTGCTGTCGGCGCTTTGATAGCGGGTTTCCTTCCCAATGGAAATACAGCGGGCATTCGGGATCAGCTGAATCTGGTCGCCCATTGCGGTGATATTTCGGAGCAGCCTGCTCCGGTAGGAGGGGGAAGCGTCAGAGAGCACCTTGGACTGCATTTCAATGACCGTAACGCTTTTTCCCCTTTGCGCAAGAAACAGGGCGGCCTCGCAGCCCACCTGACCGCCGCCGATGATGGTGATTTTTTGCCCGGACGGCGGCGTATCACAGAAGATTTCCGGGGCGGGAATGGCCGCCTCCGCACCGGGGACTGGCAGCACGACAGGAGCAGCGCCCAATGCGGCGATCACGGCCTGATAGCCCTCGGACTTTAGCTGCTGGGCAGTTGGGCGGCATTGAAAGCGAACCGCAATGGGGCGGCGCTGCACCTGCGCGATCAGCCAGCGCTTATAGGCGGCAAGGGAAGACTTGAAGGGGGCAAAATCGGCAAAATTCAGCTGACCGCCCAGTTGATCGGAAGCCTCAAACAGCGTTACGGCATGCCCGCGGTCAGCAAGGGTCAGAGCCGCCATCATACCGGCGGGGCCGCCGCCGATGACCGCCATCCGCTTGGGGACGGAAACCGGCTGCTTCGGCAGCAGATTCTGCTCGATCCCCAGCCGCGGATTCACCGAGCAGACCAGCGTGGTACCCTCGATGCAGGCGGAATCGTGGCAGCGCATACAGGCGATGCAGGGAACCACATCCCCGGCGTTTCCGGCCTGCGCCTTTTTTGCCAGATTGGGATCCGCCAGCCAGCCTCTTGCCATGCTCACCGCATCGGCCTTTCCCGCTGCCAGCAGCGCTTCAATCTCATCGGGATCCTGATAGCCGCCGATGGTGACAATGGGGAGCGTCGCGCCGCTCTGCTTAATGGCCTCCGCCATCCACAGATTGGGGTGGTGGGGTTCAAAGCTCATGGGGTGAGCCTGCCATTCGGTGGGGGCATGCACCTGCATCAGATCCACATGACCGGTGATAGCCTTTGCCATGGCGCAGGCATCCTCAATGGTAAAGCCGTCCTCCGGAGGCAGCATGCCGGACATTCGCAGCTCGATGAGAAAATCCCGCCCGGCGGCTTCGTGAATGGCATCGCAGCAGCGATTCAGAAAGCGAATCCGGTTTTCGATGGAGCCGCCGTATGCATCTGTACGGCGATTGAGCCGGAGGGATAAGAAGCTGCCCAGCAGCCCCATGTTGTAGGCCACATGCAGCAGGATCATGTCAAAGCCCAGCTTTTTCAGGGTAGTGACCTGCAATTTCAGGTTTTCAACGGCCTCATCCATGGCTTCCTGAGTGATCTCCTTGGAAATCTGATTGCCGGGGCCGGGAATCACGTTGCCTGCCGAAGCCTGAAAGGTGCCGTCTTTGGGAGAAACGGTGATCTCCATGGAGGCCTTGGCACCGTAGAAGTGAATGGCGTCTGCCAGCTGACTGAGATAGTGCTGCGTGTCCTTTGCGTACAGGTCATAGCAGATAAAGCCCGGTGTCGGCGGGGTGGAATAGGGCCGGGTGCCGCTGCATGTGACCACAGCGGCACCGCCCCGCGCCTTTTCCGCATAGTGCTGAATGATTGCCCTTGTGGGATAGGCTTCGCTTCCCTGCAGGGCGTGCAGTCCCATGGGCGCAGAAAAGAGGCGGTTTCGCAGAACAACATTGCCCACCCGCCAGGGAGAGAGCATGTGTGGATAGCTCATACCGGGTTAAAACCGAACATTCAGGGCAAAGACCTGACCGTTCATGCCGGGCGACTGCACCATTTTGACCATCATATCCAGGAACTCATCGGGGGACTCCTGTGCCATAATGGGCGCGAACTGAACGGCATGCTCGCCATGCTCCGGTGCGGCACCGGGCATCGGCGGATCCTGCGGATAGTTCAGGGGGCCGGAAATGATGGTGTTGAAGCGGACGTTCATGGGCGCGTAGGTTTTTGCCAGAGAGCGGGTAAAGGCTTCATACAGGGAAATTTCAAAGGAAAAGTCGGGCGTCTCACCGGGGAAGGGCATCAGGCACACGGTGGTGATAAACTGCCCGCCGCCCTGCTTTGCCATATGCTCCGCTGCGGTCTTGGCGCAGTTGAGCAGCGCCAGAAAATGCATGTCCAGCTCCTCTTTATACTGGGCAAAGGACATATTGGGCAGGCGGGAGCCGCCGCAGACGCCGTCGTTGTTGATATAGGCGACCATTTTGCCCCCCAGATCCCGATCCGCATCGGTGATAATTTTCTGGGCGTTCTCATAGAGATTGGGGTCGCCGTCGTCATAGGAGCAGCGAACGCCCAGCGCCCTGCACTCTTCCTTCAAAATATCGCCGCGGAAGTTGTGAATGGCCTCGGCGGTGTGGGCGAACACATCGTAGCCCGCCTCCGCCATTTTGAGGCTGATATATCGGCCTGCGCCGCTGACGCCGCCGCGAACGACTACATAACCCTTTTCATTTACCATGATAAAATTCCTCCTTTAAATTCGGATCGCCAGTGTGTATGCGTCACGAATGGCGGTTCGCATGGTGCCAAGGCTTCTGCAATCGCCAATCGCGTAGAATTCCGGTGCGCAGCCATAGAAGACTTCTGCGGCGCTGCTGTTCGGTTCCATGCCGCCGGCGGCAACAATGTCATCACAGAGAATTTCATGAACGGTTCCGTCGGAATCCCGATAGGTGACCTTGCCGGGGGCAATTTCGGTGGTAACGGCGTTGTGGATCTCGGTGACACCGAAATCTCTGACCCAGAGGTTATAGTAGGCGCGCTGGTGGATGGGGTTGAGGTCATAGGCCACGATATTCTGCCGCCCAACCTGAGTTACTTCACGCCCATTGTCCGCCAAAAACAGGGCGGCTTCGGTGGGGGCGGAGGTGCTGCCAATGACAACCACCCGCTTGCCGATTTCACTTAGATGGTCATAGACGTTGACAGGATTATATTTGGCGTGCTCTGCGCCGGGGATCTTCGGAGCCTTGGGGTGTGCGCCGGTGGCGGCAATGACCACGTCAAAGCCCTCGGCGGCAATTGATTCCGGCGTTGCGGCGGTGTTCAGACGAAGCTCAATGCCCTGCTTTTCCACCTGATGGCGGAGGAAGTCCAGATACCGCTCCATCTTCCACTTAAAGCGGGACTGATCGGAATGGCTCACCTGACCGCCCAGCTTGTCGGCCTTTTCAAAGATCACGGGGGTATGCCCGCGCTCCTTGAGCCACAGGGCGCAGGTCACGCCGCCGGGACCGCCGCCCACAATGGCGATCTTCTTCTGCTTCTCCACGGGGCGAACCAGACGGGCAGCCCGATGCTCCATGCCCAGCTTGGGATTGATGGTGCAGTGACTCATCCAGTCCTTAACAGGGGAGGTTCCGCGGCAGACGCCGCATTCGATGCAGGGAACCAGATCGTCGGCCTCGCCGGTTTCCAGAATTCGTCCCAGCTCATCGTTGCACAGGAACATACGGGCGGACATAATAATGTCGCAGGAGCCGGAGGTAATGGCGTCGTCCATCTTTTGAAGATCCATATAGGGGGTGGCGCAGGCCATTTTGATCTTGACGCCCGTTTCCTTCATCTTTTTGGCGTAGGGGATGGTTTCGGATTCCTTCTGCTCCAGCGGGAAGTGGCAGTCGGCCTCCCGGATCAGCGCAATATCCACATATGGCTCAATGGCTTTGAGGAACTGTGCGCTTTCCTCATAGGTAAGCCCCATCATGGGACCTCTGGGCATGCCGTTGGTGCCGGGCATGTTGCCCACCAGAATAAAGTCGCTGCCCAGTCTGCGGCGAACCTCCTTGACAACCTTGACGGCAAAGCGCATCCGGTTTTCAAAGGAGCCGCCGTATTCATCGGTGCGGAAGTTGCAGTAGGATTCCAGAAACTGACCAATGTAGAAATGGTCGCCCATGTCGATGAGGCCGGCGTCATAGCCCAGATTCTTATATTTGAGCGCCTTTTCACACATGATGTCGATATACTCGTCCATCTTTTCCTCGGTGAAATAGACGTTCTTCGGAGCGGGATTCCAGTCGGGGTTGGGCAGGGCGCGGCCTTCAGGACCGGCGTCCATCCATGGGCCAAAATCCTCCTTGAGTTTCAGGGCTTCGGGGGATTCCGAGCCGGGATGGGGAAAGTCGATCTTCTGATCGGGATCATTGACGCAGTAGGGAAGCCCACGGTCAGGGGACAGCTCCACGCCGATGAAGCTGTTCTGCATGTGGACAAACTCCGTCAGCTGACAGAAATAGTTCTGACAGGGCTGGCTGTCCATGTCCCACATGGAGAAGTGCGGGGTATCATGGCCGGGCATTTTGCGCTGGTCGGGGTTGGTGGTGTCCTGGGTCAGTACCAGCGCACAGCCGTTCTTGGCAATCTTCTCATAGAAGGAAACCGTAGGATCGGCGGGATACAGCTCAGGACCCTGAAGGAAATGTACCTGCGCAATGGGATACATAAAGCGGGATTTGAGCATTTTTCCGCGAATGACAAGGGGGGAGTTCAGGCCGGAGAGTTTTGCGGTCATTGGATTCATCCTTTCTGTGATGGTGATTGAGCTTATTCTAGCATGAAAAAGGGCGGTTTCTCATTCAAGAACCCCATGGGGGTATCCATTTTGGTTATAGGGTGGTCAAAGCCGGGTGGCGGCGGCATAGGCCATGCGCATGCACTTCTGTACGTTCCCCGGTGTTTTGCAGTCACCCACCAGGAAGAAATCATTGGCGGAGCCATAGAAGCTCAGGGCAAATTCCGTATCCGAAGCACGACCGCCAGAGATGACCACATTGTCAGCGGGCAGTTCACAGAGCGCTCCAGCCTTGTCCCGGTAGATGACGCCGGTGTCCGTAACGCTTTCGATCTGGACGTTCGTAAAGAAGTGAAAATTCTTCTCCCGGAGCCAGCGTTCCTCGAACATCTCTCGGTAATGGGTGCAGGTTGCGTCCGGGGCGACCCGATCCTGACGGGTCAGAAGGGTGACATGGTGACCGCACTCCGCCAGATAAAGTCCGGTTTCCGCACCGATCTCGCCGCCGCCGACTACGACGATGTTCTTGCCAAGCTCCTCCTCATGACCGTATACCGCAATGGGCATGACCACCTTTTTGCTGTCCGCACCGGGGATGTTCAGATTCTTCGGCTCCGCCCCGATGGCGACGATCACCGCATCATAGCCCTCGGCGGCAATGACGGCGGGGGTCGCTTCGGTCCCCAGCTTGAGGGTGATATTGGCCTTTAAGACCTGACGGATCATGTAGTCCTTGAAGTTCCGCAGGGGCCACTTGAACTCCGGATAGTCCGCATGGAGAAGCTGACCGCCCAATTGGCTGCTTTTCTCATAGAGGGTGACCCGATGACCCCGGCGGGAGGCCTCCAGCGTGGCTTCCATTCCGGCGATGCCGCCGCCTACCACGGCGACCTTCTTCGGGCAGACGGCGGGGGAAACCATCTTGTCCAGCCGGTCGGCGATGCCCATGGTGGGATTACCGGAACAGACAAAAATCCATGGGCCTTTTTCATAGGGGACATGGCACTTGGCACAGCGCTGGCAGGGAACAATGTCTTCCGGACGATCCTCATAGATCTTTATGCCGTAATTGGAATCGCAGATGAACTGACGTCCGATGGCGACCATGTCCAGCATGCCTTCGGCAATGAACCGCTCGTTATAGCGCGGATTGCCATAGCCTCCGGCCGCTGCCACCACCAGCTTTGCACCGCTCTCTTTTACCTTTTTCGCCACGTGGAGGGTGATCGGCTCGCTTTCGCAGGAGTTAAAGCCGGTGGGATGGACGGGGTTGATGTTGCCGCCCCGAATCTGGAGAATGTCCACGATCCCTTCAGCGGCCTTGGCAAAGGAAACCGTGTCCTCGGCGGTAATGCCGCCCGGCTCCTCCTCGCCCGCGATCCAAAGGTCAATGAGAAAGTCCTTTCCGCAGGCGGTCTTGATGGCGCGGCACATATCCAGCGCCAGCTTTCCGCGTCCTACGGCATCGCCGCCGTATTCATCGGTGCGGTCATTGGTCAGGGGGGAGAAGAATTTGGACAGGCCGATGTGCATGAATTCCCGGTAGCTCATTTGCAGGGAGATCATATCAAAGCCAAGCTGCTGAAAGTAAAGGGCTTTCTTGACAGCAAGGTCGATCATATCCTGCATCATGGTTTGAGTGATCTCCGAAACCTTTTCCACCGGGCTGAACCACATGGGAAACGGCTTGTCCATGGAGGGCTTTGGCTGGAAATTCGGCATCTCCAGAGGCATCAGGTAGATGGAGGCCAGAGAATCGTAGAAGTGGATGCAGTCCACCAGCTTGCACACATAGGTTTCATTGGACGGATCGGAGTAGTCGAACATGGGGAAATGGCTGGCAGTTCCTCCGGCCTTTCGCTGGTCGGTGTCGTCCCATGCGCCAAAGGCAACAATGGCGGCGCCGTTTCTGGCAATGTTGGATACATGGTGGATGATGGCCTCAGAGGGATACGGCTCCGAGCCTTGCAGATAGTGGGGCAGCGCCTGAGGGGCGATCATTCTGGATTTTAAAATATGACTTCCGATCTGAATCGGAGACAGCAGGTGCTGAAATTGTCTGCTCATAGATAGCTCCTTTCTGTGTGAGGACTGGGGCGAACGCAGCGTTCTCACGGGTGTGCTTCTAGTATATCGGATGGGGAAAAATACTGTCAAGAACGGCACAAAAACTATAAAAAAGCACCAAAACATTTGACTATATCGGAGTTTTCCGAACATTTCAAATGTTTTGGTGTAAAAATTATTCGCAAAAAAATACGGCATAACAAAAGCGTATGAACGTATTGGAAATTGGTATCAGGAAAAAGCTACATGTAGGGGTCCGCCGCATGGGCAGAGTATTCCTTGCCCGGATCGCCCTCTGCCCGCATGACCATGTCCGTAAAATATTCCCGTGCCTCGTTGGAATTTGCGCTTGCCCAGGCCAGCACCAGACTGGGATCACGGAACTGAACCAGTGGAATTTTGACGATGCCCTCTATGGGAAGAATGCTCCTGCGGTCCGCAATGGTGACGCTCAGTCCGGCCTTGACCCATTGGAGACATGCATGGTAGGAGGGGGTTTCCTTGAGCTTGGGCAGCACCTCGCAGTGCTGGAACCACTCGTTTACAGAGCGGATGGACATATCGTCCTCAGTCTCTGTGACAATGCTCAGGGTGTCGTACTGTAAATCCCTTGCGGTAAGGCGCTTCTTGTTGTTGCGGGGGTAGCCCTTTCGGGCAATGAGATAGTCCTCGGTCTTCTCGATGATCCGGTACTCGATGTCGTTGCGCTGCTCTACGTCGAATTTTCGGGTAAAGATCAGATCCAGCCTTCCGTCATAGAGCCGGGACACCAGCTCCTCATAGCCAAAGGAGAACAGTGCCACCTCAATGTTCGGGTGATCCTGCTGCATTTCCCGGAGCGGGGCAGACAGCAGATCCTCCACGGCGATCCCGTCCAGAATGCCGACCCGCAGCATGGAGGTGAGGTTGGTCGCCGCCGCCTTTGCTTTGATCACCGCACCCTTATACTTGAGAAAGATGGTGTTCAGCTCCTCCTCCATCACCCGCCCCGACGGCGTAAGCTGGAGGCTGCGGTTATTGCGGTCAAAGAGCTTCACCCCTAGCTCATCCTCCATCATGATGATCTGGCGGCTCAGCGCAGGCTGAGAGACGTACAGAAGATTTGCGGCCTTGGTAAAGCTAAGACATTTTGCGACGGTCAGAAAGTAGTTGATTTGTGTAAAGTTCATGTTTCGCCCTCCAAATGCTGTTTTCTTCATCATAATACAAAAGCATGGGGAGATGCAAGTCACAATTTTCGGACGAAGGAGTAAAACGCCCTGTGAGAAAACGGATCCCGGCATGGCCACAGCGCATGAGCATCCCTCAGCTCAGCTGCCGAAAGCAGGACGATGAGCCAGACATTATAACGAAATCGTATGCTGACATGCAACTTCTGTCTGGGCAAGTTTCGCCGATTTCGTTGACTTTGAAAACGTCCTTCGCTACAATGCGAGTGTATTCGAGTACGGGAAAAATGAGAATTTTGAAAATTCTACAGGAGGTTTTGTGAATGAAAAAGAGACTTCTCGCCATGCTGCTTGCAGCTATGATGCTGGTTTCCCTGATCTCTGGCTGCGGCGGAACATCCAGTGAAGCGGCTTCGGCTGAAAAAAGCACGGCAGTGTCCGCATCGGAGCCGGAAGCCCAGTCTGAGGCAGCGTCTGCCAATGACGATGCGGTTACCAGTGCGGCAGTGTCCGCATCGGCATCCACAGAGGAAACCGAAGCGCTTGCACCCGGCAGCTATCCGGTCACGCTCCCCATTTCCGATGACAGAATCGAGCTGGACTGGTATACCGGCGACATCGGCTATCTCTGGTCCATGATGGATGACATCAGCGAAAACATCACCCTGCAGGAACTGGAAAAACGCACAAACGTCCATATCAACTGGACCTTTGCGGACTTTGACGGTAGCCAGTGTGCTCTGATGATCGCATCCGGCGACTGGTGCGACGTCATCGACAATGCCAACCAGCAGTATCCCGGCGGCATTCAGGCGGGTGTCAACGACGGCGTATTCCTGCACCTGACCGATGCGATCAACGACTATATGCCCAATTATAAGGCCTATCTGGACGAGGATGAGGTGCTGCTCCGAAACTGCACGGATTTGGACGGCAACATCAACTTCATTTCCAAGATCTATAAGGACAACGCGCCCGTTATGTGGGGCCCCATGATCCGGGCCGACTGGGCCGAGGAGCTGGGCTACAACGTCAGCGATATCACCACCTATGACGATTGGCACAACGTGATGATGGACATGAAGCAGGAGTATAACATGGGTAATGGCGTACTCCGGCTGCTCAACTCCGGTGTGAACATTTATGGCGGCATGACCTACGGCTACGGCGTAAACGGTCAGCTTTGGGTCAGCGACAATGAATATCCCCTCTATGCTCAGGAGGGAACTGTTAAGATGGCAACGGTAGAGGACGGCTTCCGGGATTACCTTAAGATGATGCATCAGTGGTATGAGGACGGTCTGATCACCACCGACTTCCTGAGCATCAGCGACCGTAATATGTTTGATGCCGGCGAGGCGACCGGTGACTACGGTATCTTCTACGGCAATGTCAACCATATCCCCAACCTCTACGGTCAGGCCGAGGACGAGAATTTCGCAATTGCGCCTCTGACCGAGCCTACCATCAACAAGGGCGATCAGGTGATGTTCTCCGGCAGCACCTACAGCCGCTTCTCCGACAGCAGTTTGGCAATTCTGGCGGATACTGAGTATCTGGAGGAAATCTGCCGGTTTACCGACTACCTGTTCTCCGACGAGGGCGCGACCCTGATGAACTACGGCATCGAGGGCACCAGCTATGACGTGGTGGACGGCGAAATCGTGCTCAACAAGGACTGGTTTGATGACTGTCCGAATATGCCCCGAGCAGGCAACTATAATGACGTTCGCACCGGCATGCTGGGCGCAGGTATCTATACCTGCCTGCTGGATTACTTCGGCTTCTACAACAACTACTATACAGAGGTTCAGAAGGAAACCCAGACCGTATGGGTCAGCAATGCTCCCGCAACGCTGGCGGAATCCTGGGAGATGCCCACCTATGTGACCAACTACATCTCCGTGGATGACAACACTACTGCCAACACCCATCTGACGGATATCGGTACCTATATCAGCGAAATGATCCCTGCATTCATTCTTGGCCAGAAGGACATCGACGCAGAGTGGGATGCCTTTGTAGAAAAGCAGTACAATATGGGGCTACAGACTGTTCTGGATATTTATCAGGCAGGCTACGATGCATATTGGGCATAAGAGCCCCCAGCCCGGCAGGGAGATGGAAGACATCCATTTCCCTGCCTCCGCAATCTGAAATTAGGAGCAATGTCTATGGAAACGAAATTCCCCACCCTGTTATCCCCACTGGTCATTGGCAAGTATGTGGTAAAGAACCGCATGGAATCCGCCAATGCCATCCCCCATTTCCTGCAAAGTGCTGAAACCTATCCTGCGCCGGATACCATCACCTATTATGAGGATCTGGCAAAGAGCGGTGCAGCAATTGTTACAGTCAGTCCCTATTTCGGCAAAAAGGAAATTCAGCGGAAAGCGCCGTTGGGGGACGTATGCCGCTATCCCGTCTTTGACCGGGATGACCCTTCTGTAGAAAACTATATGTCCCAAATTGCAGAAATCATTAAATTCTATGGCGCCATGCCCTGTATCGGCGTTCGCCCTGATGAGCCGCCCGGCTATAACGTGGTAGGCGGAAAAGTAGCTTGGGATCAGCACGAAGAAGCCGAAGAAGGCAAGGAAATCTCCGAAGCGCAGATCGAGGTCATGGTGGAGGATATCCGGGATCGGGTTCGTTACCTCCATCGGAACGGCTTCCAGATGGCGTCCATTCCGCTGGCCTACGGCTGCTGTATGGCGTCCCGGTTCATGAACAGGAACCTGAATACCAGAACGGACAAATTCGGCGGAAGTCTGGAAAATCGCTGCCGCATGGCGGTGATGGAGTGCAGAGCGGTGAAGGAAACCTGCCCGGATGTCCTGCTGGAGATCATCGTCAGCGGCGAGATGCCCGGTATGAGTCAGGAGGAAACCATCGAGTTTGTAAAGATGGTGGAGCCCTACGTGGATGTGGTGCAGATTCGTGCAGATACCTGCATGAATAGTCATCCCACGGGCTTTAACTCTTCGCGGGAAAACTATCTGGTCATTCCCTATGCCAGGGCTATGAAGGACGCCGGAATTCAGGCAAAGATCGAGGTGGTAGGCGGCTTCCACAACCCGGAGCATATGGAGCGCTTTTTGGCAGAGGGAACCTGCGACCTGATCTCCATGGGGCGCTCCTGGATTTGTGACCCGGAGTATGGGAAGAAGATCTTCTCTGGCAATACCGAGGATATCATTCCCTGCGTTCGCTGCAACAAGTGCCACGTGCAGAATGAGACCGGTCCGTGGCTGAATGTCTGCTCGGTCAATCCCATTCACGGACTCCGGGCAAGAATCAGCCACATGGTGGATCCCTCCGGACTGAAAAAGCGGGTGGCGGTGATCGGCGGCGGCCCAGCGGGCATGATGGCAGCGCTGACCGCGGTGAAGCAGGGGCATACCGTGGATCTCTATGAAAAGAAGGATCATCTGGGCGGTCAGCTGTGTCATGCGGACTATAGCTCCTTTAAGTGGCCCCTGAAAGACTATAAAGAGTGGCTGATCCATCAGTGTGAAAAGAATGGCGTTCAGATCCACCTGAACACGGTGATTGCTCCGGAGGCGCTGAAGGCCATGGGCTATGATGTGGTGTTTGCGGCGCTGGGCGTTCAGCCAAACCGGCTCCCGATTCCCGGTATCGATGGGGAAAATGTGACCTTTGCGCTGGATGCTTATTATCCGATGATTTATAATAAATTCTAT
>ERZ773103.1656-NODE-1656-length-22931-cov-7.643119_pt1 | contig 22931 bp, 17 predicted proteins | sample MGYA00511118_ERZ773103 | MGnify/ENA primary metagenome ERZ773103 (study PRJEB29015, sample SAMEA2737821) | human gut metagenome | biome: human gut; feature: human-associated habitat; material: faeces | place: China | collected 2012 ... | reverse complement strand
CGTTTCATATGTTTTCCCATCATAGCAATACGCCATAGTCATCACCTCTTCTCTTTACCACACCAGTATACCCACTTATCGTAAAAAAGCTATTCGGACATACCACTAAAATATTACCTTTATACCTGTCTATTATAGACAATAAAAACCTGCTACAAGGATGTCTTTCCTCATACCAGATATCAATACTTTCTTCCTACTCCATACACATTTTTTCTCATTACCTGTGTATCATGTACCTATATTGTCATGTAATCCTACTGTGTACACTCTATGTACAGTAAGCACATGGGGTTCAGTTTACATCTGCCAGAATCAGTTTCGGTTTACTGATCAGTGCTCTTCCGATTGCAACTCTCTGCTGCTGACCGCCGGACAATTCGCTCGGAAGATGATTCACACGCTTTGTGAGGCCGAGTAAATCCAGTAATTCATCCAAATCTTTTCGTTCTGCCTGTCTGTGATCCAGGAGCATCGGCAGACATATATTCTCTTCCACGTTCAGTACCGGAATAAGATTATAAAATTGATAAATCTGACCAATCTCTCTCCTTCGAAAAGCAGTTAGCTCACGTTCTTTCATTTCATAAATGGACTGTCCGCCAATATATACCTTGCCGGATGTCGGTTTGTCAACACCGCCCAGGAGATGAAGAAGTGTTGATTTTCCTGAACCCGACGGACCCAAAATCGTGACAAACTCTCCTTCTTCCACCGAAAAGGAAACGTGGTTAAGTGCAATAACCTTATTATCTCCAAAACCATATTCTCTTGTAAGATCTTCCGTTCTCAATACTTCCATCTTCGCGCCTCCCTTACTGGTTATCGTTACGAATAGATTCGATAATATTCAGATGTTTCAATTGTGACATTGCATATCTCACGGGTACGATCAGCAATAACACTGCAACTACAATCTGTATCGGCACCATATCCCACGGTATTTTCCATGTAATATTATAAAAAACTTCGTGATAGGTATCATACACGCCTAATAATCCAAGAAAACTTACCGGTATTCCAATCACACACCCGATAATCCCATAAAATCCTGCCTCTATGGATAACATCCTTTTCAGATCTTTCTGGGACATTCCTATCGACTGATAAGCTGCGAACTCTTTTCTTCGCATACGCATAGAAGTCGATATACTTTGGAAAATATTGGTTAATGACAATAACGTGATAAGCGCCATCAATCCATATCCTAATATCAACAATAAGAACTTTTGCGAACGAAAATATTCATTTTTCTGCCAAAGTGCCTGGCTATTGAAGAAATAGCTATCTCTCTTCGAAATATCCACCTCATCAAAAGAAACAGCCGGATCATATGTCAACGGAGCACCTTTCTTCAGTCTCACTTCTTGTGCGATAATCTCAATTTTTCCCTTTATCCTCGCATCTTCCTGTATCCGCGTTGAGAGTCCATCCATTCCAAAAAGAAAATCCCAAAATGTATGCTCCTCCTCTTCCTCTTCTCTTTGAATATTAAACTTCAAATAAGTAGCAACACTATTATAAGTTGGGTAATGAAAAGCATAGGTATCTTCAGGATGTTTTTTATAAATATCACTATACATTGGATCTTCCAGTAATCGTTCAAAATCATCCATAGACATATAAATGTGGCAGAATCCCAATGTTTCCTCCTGATATCCATTAATATCGTCTTGCTTTCCGGAATAATAAGGATACGGCGGTGTTTCCTGTGTTGTTCCAATCAGTCGAAAGTTTCCCTTTCGCATCTCATCACGCTGATTGTCATATGTCCCCGTAAAGATTCCTATATCCCCATAACGACTATACCAAAAGGTAAATTCGCTGTCTGGCTGTGCCTTCAATATACTGCGTTGACAGATCTTTTCTAATGTCCGGACTTCCTCGTGATCTTCAATTAACACCTCATACTCTTCTGTGGTATCTTCTGGAATTTCATATCCTGCCTTTTTCACATATGCCTGAAAGGTTTGATCATCTACCCCCACGATCACTGTTCGTAAATGAATGCCTTCTATCCAATTTCCTGATTTCATATCCTGAAAACTTTTAAGTTGCGATGGTTCATCGTGCCACCAGAATCCAGTCTCTTCAGATACCTCAAATGGAACCTTCTGCAAATCATCCTGAATCTCCCCTGGTTCCAGCAGCATGTCGCTGATACTCATATTACGCTCTAAGGATATGGAAGTCACCTCCGGTAATGCTGCTACTTTTTCATAAAACTCCATAATCTTATCATCATCCATCGTATAGAGTTCTGTCCAAAGATCTAATTCTTCCCGTTCTCTATCATCTACCGGATAATACTCTTTATTGATTCCACGCATCACAGCCATGCCGTCCAAAATTACACAAAAAGTCAATATCAGCAATACACTGTTTGCAATATAGCTTTTCCTGCGAACCCACATATTTTTAAAAGCCAGCATTCCAACTGTGCCCAATAACTTCCGTTTTTTCAATAGGTTAGTTCGAGTACGCATTTTTGTATCTACTTCATAAGTTTGTGTAATCAACTCCATACTGGAAGTATGAACCGCTTTCCACGCTGGAAAGAGACATGCCAGAAATATCATCAGAAATCCCCAGAGCACAAACGTTACAATTCTTCCGAAAGTAAGCTCCACCACCAGCGGTTGTTCATACATAAAAATATTTTCCATCCATTTTACGATACCATTCGTAAGTAAGATCCCCGCTCCGATTCCGACCGGGATCCCAACGAGTCCTTCCAGTATTCCTTCCCAGTAAACCACACTAATCCTTTGAAATTTGCTCGCGCCGATACTTCCCAATGTTCCCAGATACCTTAGCTTTTCAAACGTAGAGATGGAATAGGCATTGTAAATCAGCACACAGCCCATAAGCATCACCATTGTAACTATAACATTGATGATTCCGCCCACGCTCATACTGGTTTCGTCATTTAGTCCATAGTATTCTAAAAGTTCTATATGATAGGTAATATTGTATTTTCCCGTTTCACGATAAGGAAGGCGCCGCCACTCTTCCTCCGGAAGCTGTTCCATGCCGATCTTTTTGCCGATTTTCTGTGTTCTGGCAAACATACGCCAACTGACGTTTTTCATTTCAGCAGCCACACACAAACCTGCATCCGGTTCGCAGTCTTCGCATTCCGTTTCCGATACATTACATAGCTTTTTATTCTCTTTCAGGCTTTCATACTGTTCCTGATCCAAATCATGGAAGATCAAATGCCAGCTTCCCTGGTCTTCCCGGATGCTCTCCCGGATCATTCCCATCAGAGTATTGGCAAAGAGCGAAATCGTTGTGAGAATGATCATCGTGCATGCAATTCCAAGGATGGTAGCTCTGGTACGCTTTTTATTCTTTTTCAGATAACGTAAGGTTAGTTTAAAAATAATTCCCATATCCGCTCCTCCATTCGTTAGCGAAAAGAACCATGACACAATGTCATGGATCTTCTGATAACTATTTTCCATACTCAAAGTTGTGAATATTCTTATAATGCAATATTATCTTATTCTGCGATGTTGTTTTAAAGCTACAATACTTACAGGTATATGTTGTACCACCCACAACTTTTTTCGTTTCTTTGGCAGTCAATTTTCTCATTTTTTTGCTCCTTTACATATTATCGTAAAAACTAACCATCACGCAATGCCTGTCTTCTAACGTCTCCTGAATCAGGTCGCCGTCATGACGTTCCACGATTCGTTCTACGCTTTTCATTCCATATCCATGCACAGACGAATTTGCCGCACCGCTGATTAGTCTTTTTTTCAAAAATAACGGTCGTTTCACAACATTATTACTGATTTTTATTAAAGTCATATCCATCCGCTTTTTTATTTCAACACGTATCCAGTTGCCTTGTTCATCTGCTTCTTCACAGTTCTCAATCGCATGATCAATCAGATTTCCAAACAGTATGCTTTGTTCTGCTTCTGTCAGGCCACCGATCGACACCATCTCAGTCTCTATATCAAAACGTATTCCTCTTTCTTCCGCCTTTTGTTTCTTCTGTGTCAATATAAAATCAAGAAAGTAATTTCCGGTCCATACTACACCTTTCACCTCAAGATATTCCTGATCAAGTTCATTCAAATAATCTTCTATTCGCTGCCATTCCCCCTTTTGAACCATCATACGCAGCCCCAGCAGGTGATGTCTTATATCATGTACAGCCCGCCAGCTATTTTCCGTACTCTCTAACAAAGATTGGTATCTTTGTTCCAAAATACTGTCATGTAATTCCAGTATCTTCTGGTCTTTCGCCATAAGGCGATTTTTCAGGAAAAAAAGTACAATGATTGTGGCAATCACCAATACGCCAAGAAGCGAAAAGCCACCATCCAACCCGTTCATGGATATTTCTCCTATAGCCATTTCAACCAGTTTTTTCTGATACCTAAGTATCAAAAGAGATATAATTATGTCAATTAACACAAAATATCCTGTATACTCTTCATTAATCTTCCACTTATATTTTATGATCAATATCGCTAACCATATAAGAATTATTCGTGATAATGTAAAGATAACAATTTGTTCCAAAGATACTGCATTCAAAAAAACTCTTGGCAAAAACTTCTCTCCCAACAATGTCATACTAAAAAAAGCTATTATGAAATCCAACAATGTAAGCACTCCATAATACAGCCAAACATAGCTGAATATAAACAAATATCCTTTTTTCCTTATGACAAATATAACAAGACAAAATAAAATGACCTCCACCAGGAACATAGTTCTCGAAAAGAACCATAAACGCCTGTTTGCAGTCAGTAAAACAGAAATAAACAGAGAACTCACTACTAGAATACCTTTATAACATCTGTTCATCTTTTTTCTGTCAAAAATGGTATATAACATCAAATAATAGCCTGTTATAACTTCCACCAAAGAAACTACGAACAACAGGATAAAACATACACTCCCCACAGCTATCGCTCCTCCCAGTATTTCCGAATATTTTCTTTTACTTTTTTGATCCTTGCATGACTTGCTTCAACAGCATCTCTATTGCTCAGATAAATCACATTATCCCTGACTTTCATAATATGCCTTAAATTAACCACACTGCTCCTATCGACTATTACAAATTCATCACTCATTAATTTTTCCAAAACATTCTCAATACTGATTCGTTCACGTACTTCACCTTTCACGGTAAAAAAGCTCGTATACTTTGTTCCTTTCGCTTTTTGTATATAGATAATATCATCCTGACACATTTTCACTCTCTGTGTATCCGAACCTATATAGCAATACTTTATTGAATGATTCCGCACAATCTCAATCAGTCTCTCCATTATTTCCGGCAGTCTTTCTTCAACATCCTCTTTTAGAATATACTGGTATGCTTCCATACGATAGCTTTCAATTGCATATTCCACATAAGCCGTAAGAAAAATAATATAAATATTCGGATCACGATCGCGCGCTTTTTTGCCCATTTCAATACCGTTTATCTCCGGCATATCCACATCAGAAATCAAAATCTGATACCTGGTTGTTTCAAATGCCACTAGGAAATTCTCCGCTTTCTCATACGTGTCTATATGTACATCTTTGAATTCCCCCGACAGATTTAACAAAATTTCACGGATATTTTCCAAGACGCTTTTCTCATTATCCACTATTGCAATATTTATCAATATTCTCCCTCCATACAAATGTATACTGCTTGCCATTCTGATATAATAATACAATAAAAGTAGATTTTTTGTTACAAATTATAACATAATTTTATCATCGCTTCGAAATATTGACCATGAATTAGATATTTTCTGCCCATGAATATTTTCTGGCAGACAAATTCCCAAAACATAAATCATCATCAAAAAATAATCTTCGTAAGTATCAAAAAACACATTCCAAGATTGTATGCGATTGTCAAGGTCCTGATCCAACTCAAACTTTTACTCATCGCAATACAAAAAAATCTGCCACTTCACGATTTCTCAATCGTAAAGCAACAGATCCTTTTCTTTTTATATTCTACTTTATAAACATTGCATCTCCAAAGGAGAAAAATCTGTATTTTTGCTCAATTGCTTCCTGATATGCATTCAGCACATGCTCTCTGCCTGCCAGTGCGGATACCAGCATGATCAGTGTAGACTCCGGCAGATGGAAATTCGTGATCAGTGCATCCAGAATCTTGAACTTGTATCCCGGATAAATGAAGATCTCTGTCCATCCGCTGCATTCTCTGAGGCGTCCGTTCTCATCTGCTGCCGACTCTACAGTTCTGCAGCTTGTGGTTCCCACGCAGATCACGCGTCCGCCATTGTCCTTGGCACGGTTAATCTTCTCAGCCGCTTCGGCATCAATATGGTAAAATTCTGAATGCATGTGATGCTCCAGAATGTCATCTACCTTAACCGGGCGGAAGGTTCCAAGTCCTACATGCAGTGTAACTCTGGCAATATCTATGCCTTTTTCCTCGATCTGCTTCAGCAGCTCCGGTGTGAAATGAAGTCCCGCTGTCGGTGCAGCCGCAGATCCGGTATGCTTGGCATATACGGTCTGATAACGGTTCTTGTCCTCAAGCTGATGTGTGATATACGGCGGTAATGGCATCTGTCCAAGCTGATCCAGAATCTCTTCAAAGATTCCTTCATATTCAAACTTGATCAGGCGGTTGCCTTCCTCTACGACATCGATGACTTCACCAACCAGCAGACCTTCGCCGAACACGATCCGTGTGCCTGGTCTTGCTTTCTTGCCAGGTTTTACCAGTGTCTCCCACACATTGTTCTCTTTGCGCTTCAGCAGAAGCACTTCTATCTTGGCTCCGGTTCCCTCACGGGCACCGATCAGCCTCGCCGGAATCACCTTTGTGTCATTGATCACCAGACAGTCCCCCGGGTTCAGATAATCCACGATCTCTTTGAAAATGTGATGAGAGGTCTCGCCTGTCTCTTTGTCTAGCACCAGGAGCCTGGAACTGGAGCGGTCCTCCAGCGGATCCTGTGCGATCAATTCTTCCGGCAGATCAAAATAAAAATCCTGTCGTTTCATATTATCTTATCTCTCCGTTCTATTTGCGAAGCTCGATTCCCATAGCTTCAAGACCGGCAAGAATCTTATCCATTGCTTTGGAAATATCTGACTCTTCCAGTGTTCTGTCTTTTGCACGGAATGTAATAGAGTAAGCTACAGACTTGAATCCCGGTTTGATCTGAGCTCCTTCATACAGGTCAAACAGGGAGTAGCTCTCCAGATGAGCTCCGCCATTTTTCTCAATTACTTCTTCAATCTGTCCTACCATGATGTTCTTCGGCACTACCATACTGAGGTCACGGTTTACAGCCGGGAACTTGGCAATTCCCTCATATTTACGGTCAAATGTAGCACGCGCTACGATCTCCGGCATATCGATCACTGCGATGTATGCTCTCTCTCCGATTCCGTAGATATCTGCAACGTCCGGATGTACTTCTCCCAGATATCCGACTACGGTTCCATCGTAAATGATATTAGCCTGACGTCCCGGATGCAGGAATGTCTTGCCTGCGTTTGGATCGTAAGTCTCTTTCTTGTGCAGTCCGATCTTGTCAAAGAACTCTTCTACGACACCCTTCATGCTGAAGAAATCGCCTTCTCCGTACATACCCAGAGTGAACTGCATACGCTCATCCGGAAGTTCTGTCAACGGAAGTGCCTTTGGCAGATATACATTTCCAAGTTCGTATAATTTTACATTTTTATTTCTACGGTTGTAGTTGGTAGCAAGTGATGTCAGCATACCGTTCAGGGATGTCGTTCTCATCACGCTGTAATCCTCACCCAGCGGGTTACGGATCTCAATTGCCTGACGAAGCTTGGAATCCTCCGGCAGTAATAATTTATCAAATACCTTCGGGCTCTCGAAGGAATATGACATACCCTGGCTGAATCCGCAGAATTCTGCGATATTTCTTGCCACCTCTTCAATACGCAACTTGTAAGACAGTTTACCTGTCGTAGCTTCTCCGCTTGGAAGTGTGGTCGGAATATTGTCATATCCGAAGAATCTTGCCACTTCCTCTGCCACGTCTGCCAGACGGTGGATATCCTGACGGAAGGTCGGAGCTACGATCTCATTCGTAGTCTCATCATATTCCAGTTCTACCAGCTTCAGATAATCAAGCATCTGTTCTTTTGTCAGATCTGTTCCGAGAAGTGCATTGATCTTCTCTGCATCAAATGTTACCCTTGACGGCTCTCTCTTCTCTGCGTAGACATCTACCATTCCGCCTACGACTTCTCCGGCACCCATTTCTTCTACTAACTGGCATGCGCGGTCGATTGCTGCCTGCGCATTTTCCGGATCCAGACCTTTCTCGAATTTACCGGATGCATCGGTACGAAGTCCGATCTTCTTAGCTGATTTACGAATGTTGGTTCCGTTGAAGCATGCAGCTTCGAACAGCATTGTCTTAACATTATCTGTAATCATAGAGTTCTCGCCACCCATGATACCTGCTACACCGATCGATTTTTCGCCATCACAGATCATCAGTACAGAGCTGTCCATCTCTCTTTCCTGTCCATCCAGAGTTACGAATTTCTCACCATCTCCTGCACGGCGCACTACGATCTCGCGGCCTGCGATCGTATCCAGATCATACGCATGCATCGGCTGTCCATATTCTTCCATTACATAGTTGGTAATATCTACCAGATTGTTAATCGGGCGGATTCCAACAGATGCCAGTCTTCTCTGCATCCACTCCGGTGACGGTCCGATCTTAATATTTTTTACAACTCTTGCTGTGTATCTCGGGCAGAGTTCCTGATCCTTGACTGTAACCTTTACATAGTCATTGACATCCTCGTCATTGCCAGTCGGTGTTACAACCGGCGGATGGAATTCCTTGCGGAATGTAGCTGCTGCTTCTCTTGCAATACCAATCACGCTGTAGCAGTCTACACGGTTGGATGTGATCTCATATTCAAATACCACATCATCCAGTCCCAGTGCGCTGATCGCACTGCTTCCTACTTCTACATCTTTCTGGAAAATGTAGATACCGTATTCCGGTGCCTCCGGGTACATATCACGGTTAGATCCCAATTCTTCGATGGAACACATCATACCGTTACTCGGCACACCACGAAGCTTGCCTTTCTTAATCTTGATACCACCGGCAACGCGCTGTCCAGGCTCGTGACCTCCGGCTACACGTCCGCCGTCCAGAACAACCGGTACCTTGTCTCCTTCTTTTACATTCGGAGCACCTGTAACGATCTGAATCGTCTCGGTTCCGATATTTACCTGACAAATGATCAGTTTATCTGCATCCGGATGCTTTTCAATCTTGTCGATCTGACCTACTACGATGCGGTCCAGATCTGCATCCATTTTTTCAAATCCTTCTACTTTTGTACCGGAAAGTGTCATCGCATCGGTATATTCCTGCGCTGTCACATCCAGATCCGGCACATATGCTTTTATCCATGATAATGAAGTATCCATTATAATCTCCTTTCAATGTAACACTTATTCGTGCTTCCTTCTGTTGTGTGCTCACTAGAATTGGCGTAAAAATCTAATATCGTTTTCGTACAGTAATCTCATGTCGTCGATCTCGTATTTCAGAAGTGCGATTCTTTCCAGTCCTACACCAAATGCGAATCCTGTGTATTCTTCCGGATCAATTCCGCACATTTCGAGTACGTGTGGATGTACCATTCCGCATCCCAGGATCTCGATCCATCCTGATCCTTTACAGAAACGGCATCCTTTACCGCCGCACTTAAAGCAGCTTACATCTACCTCTGCGCTTGGCTCTGTGAATGGGAAATGATGTGGGCGGAACTTTGTCTTGGTATCTTCACCGAACAGTTCCTTTGCAAATACTTCCAAAGTTCCCTTCAGGTCTGCGAATGAAATGTTCTTATCGATAACCAGTCCTTCGATCTGATGGAAGGATGGTGAATGTGTTGCATCTACTTCATCTGAACGGAATACTCGTCCAGGTGCGATCATACGGATTGGCAGCTTGCCCTGTTCCATTACGCGGGCCTGCACCGGTGATGTCTGTGTTCTCAGCACAATATCATCATTGATATAGAAGGTATCCTGCTCATCCTTTGCCGGATGATCTGCCGGAATATTCAATTTCTCAAAGTTATACAGATCGTATTCTACTTCCGGTCCTTCTACTACTTCATATCCCATACCGATGAAAATACGTTCTACTTCTTCCAGTGCGATCGTATTCGGATGACGGTGTCCCACCATGTTCTTCTTAGCCGGCAGTGTAACGTCGATAACTTCCTGTTTCATCTTTTCTTCGCGGATCGCACGCTCCATTTTCTGCTTGCTTTCTTCCAGAATCTCTTCGATGGCTGCACGTGTCTCATTAACCATCTGACCTACCTTCGGTCTCTCTTCCGGTGCTACATCTTTCATTCCTTTAAGAACAGCAGTCAGTTCTCCTTTTTTACCAAGGAATCTGACGCGGGCTTCATTCAATTTCTCCGGTACATCAGCAGACTGAATTGCTTCAATGGCTTCTCTGCGGATGCTTTCCAATCTTTCTTTCATCCTTCTCTTCCTTTCTCTTTCATAAATAATTAAATGACTATGTTTCCTCTTCCTTAAATATCTATATCGTTCAGAGTCACTGAACGAATAGAACAAAGAATGTGCCTTGGCACATTCTCGCGCCTGCGGCGGTCGCTTGCGACATCTACCTTATCCGCCGCAGTGCGCATCCTCGCGGAGCGGTTTTTACTTTACGGGAAAGCAATTTCCTGTAAAGCAAAAAAAACCTCATCCCAAAAGGGACGAGGTTAACTCGCGGTACCACCCTGATTCCTATCTTACGACAGGCACTCATGTTCGTGTAACGTACGAATACGGCATGTCCTACTATCGAATCATCATATATCGAAATATTCAAACATGCAGCTAACGTGGGAAATTCGATCCCTGCCTGAACCCGGAGCTACTTTCAGCCTGTGGTATGCCCCTCTCTGATGGAAAACAGTTCTCTACTGACACGGTCATCACTTTTATCTTTGATTTAAACAATACAAAGCCATTATACTCACTGACTTTTTTAATGTCAAGCCGATTCTTACGTTTCTGAATCTGTTTCTGAAGCTGTTTCCGAAGCTCCTTCTGTAATATCTGCCTTCTCTTCAGCAGTTTCCTTTTTATCTGCTCCGGTAAAGAGTACATCTTTCATATAGATATTAAGTTGTGCTCCAAACAACACACAGTACATACAGAAATACAGCCAGAGCATGATCAGCACGATTGTAGTCAGACTACCGTACATATCCGAAAATCCTTTGAAAATATCCAGGTATACAGAAAATACCCAGGATATGACCAACCAGCCAATCGCTGTAAATATCGCTCCCGGAATCTGCTTGCGGAACAGATCTTTTCGGTTTGGTAAAAACTTATATATAAGAAGTAAAAAACCGATTACCACAACCGGCGTAATCGCCATCCTCAATTCCATCAATTTATTTGCCACATGCTTAATGGCAGGTATATGAGACGTGATAAATATATTCAGCGAATTACCGAATACCGACATAACCAGCAATAATATGATTGCAATCAGGAACAGCACTGTATAAAATGTCGCTCTGAAACGCAGATAAATATAGTTACGTGTCTCTGGGCATCCATAAATTGTATTAAATCCGGTAGAAATTGATAATACACCCTTGCCGGCAGACCACAGTGCCACAATAACTGTAATCGGGATAATAGTACTTGACTGGTTATATACCTGATTCACAATTGACGTGATCAGGGAATCTACACTGGTAGGAAATACCTGCACTACTGCTGTCATTACATCTGCTTTCGTAACCGGCGTATATCTTACCATAGTAAGCAAAAGCAATATAATCGGAATCAGCGATAACATAAAGAAATATGCAGCCTGAGCTGCATATGCCCCAACATGATGCCTTCCCATATCCTTGGGAATTCTCATTACCCTCTCTATGGTCTCTCTTTTCATACTAACCTCCGTAAATCAGTATGTGCATCATACCATTTTCATTTGATTATTTCAAGTAAAAATATCAAATATCCGTTTCTCCGCTAGCGGATTTCCACATTTTGATAAAATAATTTCAGTATCTCCATATAATTTTTACCATTCTTAGCCATTTCATTGGCTCCATTCTGGCTCATGCCGATGCCATGTCCATAGCCGCCGCCTCTGATCACATAGCTGTTCGCTTTCTTCTCTATAGAAATAAATGCACTTGGAAGTAATCTCTGACTATCTACGGTCTGTCCATCATTTCTTACGATCGAATATCCACTTCCTCCCAAGGCTGTCCGAATCTTATTCTCTGTCTCCACCGTAATACTCCCTCCGGTTCCAACCGCCGTCAGTTCTGCTGCCACATCGCCGTCACCTCGCCTGGTTACTTCTACACTCTCCAGTGTTCCCAGATCTTTACCGGCATAATTACTGAGAAGTGCTGCCATTCGATCTGATGATATCTCCGCAGTCCACTGATACCAGGGCAGATCTTTTTCATAATCTCCGACATCTCCGCACACAGATATACTTTGGAGATATGCATTACTTTCATTGACCTCACCGCCCCAGGCTGTCATATCTGTTGTCTCTCCACATGAAGTCGAAAAGTAATATGTAGAAGCCACGTTTCCCTGATACCAGACCACCTGCCCTGTTGTGTCTTTTACTGCCTGCGTAGCAGTATCTGCCGGATAACTGTTATTGTACACCTGATACTCTACACTGTCATTGACATGTGCCTGATATTCCGGATATGCATAATCCTGCATCTGTCGCACTGCATAGCTCCTGGCACACACTGCCTGCGCCTTCAATGCTTCCATTTCATAAGACGCCGGCATCTCACTCGGCACAACTCTGCACAGATAGCTTTCCATCGGCAGTTCATTAATCACAGTCATACCTTCTTCACCGGACCACACTTCAATCGTTCCCTGATAAGATGGTATTCCCCGGCCACGTTCAATACTTTCCACCCGGATCTCTTCATCCGAATTCAGCGGTTCTGCCGAAAGATGTCCATTCTTTAGCCGCACATCATCTGCCAGAAGCGTCAGCACGCCTCCTGTCCAATCTTCTTCCTGCCCATCATATTTTAGTCTCAGGCCACTGTCTGCTGCCAGACTGACCGAACTGTGTAGCACGCTTCCATAACCGCTTGTCATCAATGCCACGCGGATATTCTGATTCTCCACCATTCCGGTATTCTGATCCGTTTCTCCACTCTGTCCTTTCAATTTACTCTCCGTCTGCTCTCCGGATCTGCCATTTCCGATCCGTTCCGGATGTACCAGACGCATTCCCGCCAGTACCAGACTAAGCACCGCCATAAAACTGATGATGTATAAAATATATCGATTCTGTTTTCTCATATTTGTATTCTTATCTCTTTCCAAGACTGCTTTCTCTAATGTATGAAACTTCGTAGCAGGTTTAGAACCCCACCCCATTTTCGAACCCCGCTCATGCATTCGCAAAACCGCACGATGTTTCGTGCTTTTCCGCTGCTACGCAGCTAATTTTGCTCATGCATGGGCGGCGTCTCTATTCGAGCCGCCTCACGGACGAGAAATAATACCCCTTTGGGCATAAAAAGAACGGCTTTGCAGCCGTTCTTTTATCTTTTGTATATCCCGAAATGCCGGTTTCTGTCTCTTGACTCCTAGCTGCTGCTAGGTGGGTGTCCGCATCCGCTTTTCTGCCTTCCCCTGCGTATCTGGAGGCTTGACATATTACGGAGATATAAGAGTCCCGTTTAAAGTAATGTAGGTTCAAAACAACAGAAGTTGTCGCGCATCCCAGGTCACTGTAGTTATTATAACCCAATCATATATTTTTTTCCACCATTTTAGTAAAAAATATATAAAATTACAAATATTCTTCTATAACTCGAGAATCGCCTTTACAGTATCTTCCATCTTATCAACATCACATTCCAGTGTGTGAAGAATGTTCGCATTCAGAATCTCCTTGATCGCATTCGGCATCTCTGTGTTAGATACCTGACTCAATTCCTTCAATAAATCGAATTCATCTACAGATGCATACTTCTCATCGATTGCTGCCATAACGCTGCCTGCAAATTTGTATGGGCTGGCTGTGGAGGCAACTACACACTTTGTCTTGTCTCCTGAGTTCTCCTGATATTCCTGACACACATGTGCTGCTACTGCAGTATGTGTATCCATTACATAGCCTGTCTTTTTATAAACATCATGAATAGTCTCTGCCGTCTGCGCTTCTGTTGCATACCCCGCCGCAAAGTCTTTCAATCCTGCTTTCATTGCGTCAGTAATCTCATACACGCCTTCACTCTTCAATGCCTGCATCAACTCTGCATTCTTCTTATCATCACATCCTGCGATCTGGTAGATCAGTCTCTCAAGATTGCTGGAAATCAGAATATCCATAGATGGTGATGTAGTCAGTTTGAACTCTCTGTCCTTGCGGTCATACACACCAGTCTGGAAGAAATCAAACAGCACTTTATTTTCATTGGATGCACAGATCAGTTTTGCGATCGGAACGCCCATATTCTTTGCATAGTATGCAGCAAGAATATTGCCAAAGTTACCGGTAGGAACTACAACATTGATCTGTTCTCCCGGCTGTATTTCTTCATTATCCAAAAGCTTCGCATAGGCATATACATAGTACACCACCTGCGGCACCAGACGTCCGATGTTGATTGAATTGGCAGATGAAAACTGATACCCATGCTTATCCAGCTCTTCTGCAAGCTTCTTATCTTCAAACATTGCTTTCACGCCGCTCTGCGCATTGTCAAAGTTGCCGTGAATTGCTACAACGTCTACGTTATCTCCGGTCTGAGTCACCATCTGCATCTCCTGTACCTTGCTGACTCCGTTCTTCGGATAGAACACAATGATCCGTGTACCTTCTACATTGGCAAAACCTGCCATAGCAGCCTTACCGGTATCTCCCGAAGTTGCTGTCAGGATCACGATCTCATTCTTCACGTGATTCTTCTTAGCTGATGTAGTAAGAAGATGTGGAAGAATGGAAAGTGCCATATCTTTAAATGCGATCGTTGCTCCGTGAAACAGCTCAATAAAATATGTGCCATCTACTTTTACTAATGGTGCGATCTCTTCCGTGTCAAATTTACTGTCATAAGCCTTCTGAATACAATTCTTCAGCTCTTCTTCAGTAAAATCGGTAAGGAATTCCTTCATTACAGCATAAGCTGTCTCCTGATATGTCATTCCCTTTAATTCTTCCATAGACACAGATAACTTTGGAAGATGATCCGGCACAAACAGACCACCATCATCCGCAAGACCTTTTAAGATTGCCTGCGATGCTGTTACCGTTACCTCTGAATTTCTTGTGCTTCTGTATCGTACATCCATCATCATTTCTCCTGTTATATACTATTTGTTCTTTTTGCTGTTGATGTAATTAACCAGGCCACCTGCAGAGATCAGTTCCTGCATAAATGGAGGAAATGCCTGTCCCTGGAACTCAGTACCCTTGGTACGATTATATATACGTCCGCTGTCAAAATCAATCTCAACCTGATCTCCGGCGTCAATTCCTTCTGCCGCTTCCGGACATTCGATGATCGGAAGTCCGATATTGATCGCATTACGATAAAAGATTCGTGCAAATGTATCTGCGATAACACAGCTTACGCCTGCAGTCTTCAGACACAGCGGTGCATGCTCTCTGGAAGATCCGCAGCCAAAGTTCTTTCTCGCTACGATAATGTCTCCCGGCTGTACCTTCCCGGCAAATTCCGGATCAATATCTACCATCGCATGGCTCGCAAGCTCCTGTGGATCAAAAGAGTTCAGATATCTGGCCGGTATAATAACGTCTGTATCTACGTTATCTCCATATTTAAACACATGTCCTAATGCTTTCATTATCTGTCACCCCCTACTTTTTCCGGATTCGCAATGCATCCGGCGATCGCACTTGCTGCTGCCACTTCCGGAGATGCAAGATAGATCAGAGAATCTACATGTCCCATACGGCCAACGAAGTTACGGTTGGTGGTAGATACACATTTCTCACCTGCTGCCATAACACCCATATGACCTCCCATACATGGTCCGCAGCTTGGTGTATTAACTGCACATCCTGCATCTACAAAGATGTCCAGAAGTCCTTCTGCGATACACTGCTTGTAGATCTTCTGTGTAGCAGGAACTACCATAACACGTACATCCGGATGTACGGTATGCCCTTTGAGGATAGCTGCTGCTTTTCTCAGGTCAGACATACGTCCATTTGTACAGGAACCGATCACTACCTGGTCGATCTTAATAGGCTCCATAGCCTCTACTTCGTCGATTGTCTTAGCATTGCCCGGAAGATGTGGAAATGCAACGGTCGGACGGACTTCTGAAAGATCAATCTCGATTACATCCTCGTATACAGCATCCTCATCTGCTTCGTATACATGGTATTCCTTCTTGCAGTGCTCTGCCAGATAAGCCTTTGTCTGCTCATCTACCGGGAAGATACCATTCTTGGCACCTGCTTCGATTGCCATGTTAGCAATCGTAAATCTGTCATCCATGGAAAGATGTGACACACCTTCTCCTGTAAATTCCATTGATTTATACAGAGCTCCATCTACGCCGATCTTACCAATGATATGGATAATGATATCCTTACCGCTTACAAACTCAGACGGTTCTCCCTTCAGTACAAACTTGATCGCACTCGGCACCTTGAACCAAAGTTCTCCGGTAGCCATACCGGTAGAAATGTCGGTCGTACCTACGCCTGTAGAGAACGCTCCCAATGCTCCGTATGTACAGGTATGTGAATCTGCACCAATGATGCATTCTCCTGCTGTAACCACTCCTGCCTCCGGAAGAATCGCATGCTCTACTCCTGATTTGCCCTGTTCAAAATACCAGCTGAGTCCCTGATCCTTCGCAAACTCACGAATTGCCTTGGAGTTCTCTGCTGACTTAATATCTTTATTCGGTGTAAAATGATCTGGTACCAGAACAACCTTATCTTTATCAAACACTTTATCTGCCATCTGTCTGAAGATCGGCAGTGCCATTGGTCCGGTGATGTCATTCGCCATAACGATATCAAGCTTCGCCATAATAAGCTGTCCTGCTTCCACATGATCCAGACCTGCATGTGCAGCCAGAATCTTCTGTGTCATCGTCATTCCCATGATGAATGTGCCTCCTTTATCTTTTCTTCATACGTGTAATCATAACACACACAATAACAGCCACGCAAGAAAGAATGCATACAAGCATCCAATTTGATAAATTCGCTCTATCTCCGGTTCTTACTGTCTGAGCTTTTACAGTCTGTCCGGGAGTTTCCTGTTTCTCCTTCTCCGGTTTATTCGGTTCTTCCGGAACCTCTGGCTTATCATCCGTCATCGTACCAAGATTCACCGTCACATGATCCTTTTTAATCGTCACTTCGAAAGGTGGAATCAGTTCATGATTCTGATTTGCCTCACACCTCAGCTCTTCAATCGTATAAGTATCATACGGAAGTGCACCTTTGCAGTCATCCGGTGCGGTCAGAGTTCCCTCTGTATCGATTCCAAACCAGACTCCATCCTCCATGTTCTCTCCGCAATTCGTATTTGACGTATGCAGATTCCACTCTGCCGACGTTGATGCATAGCCGTTCTCATCTGTCACGATCACATGGGATTCCCCGGTTGTATTACTGGTAATCTTAAATGGTACTTTTGAAAGTCTCTTATGGGTGCCGTCTGCAATCTTGATAAGTTCCAGATCCCCACGGATCACATGATCTGATGCTTTATGCACATTGCCCCCGGTGAGTACAGCCGTATCTCCGTCCGGCCGTATCTGTGTCAGATATCTGCCTTCCTGTACTTCCCCGGATTCATCCTGAAACTGCATTCCATCCAGCAGATATCCTTTCGGTGCCTCAATCTCTTCCACTGTGATCGTTCCAAGTGGCAGTATCACCTGATCATTCATCATATAGAAGGCATCACCCTCTACAAGATGTGCTTCATCCAGCCGACATACATATGCGCTATCGGACTCTCCCTTTTCTTCCTTTGTCTCCAATACCCAGCTCCGTTCCGGAACCTCCGGAAGATTATCTGTCTCATAATATCCTGCATAATAATTCACACGCATTTTCGCACCGGCAAGATCTGCTCCACCAAGTGCCTGACTTTCACCAGTTTCGGCATCTACTTTGCAGATTGACACTTCTGCCTTATTCCACACCGGTGTATCCTTTACTTCTGCCACAGCAGTCTTCTCCGCTTCCACTGTCACAGGATATACATTCGTATTCAGCCGATACCCAAAAGGTGCCTGCTTTTCTTTTACGTAATAATTGCCCGGTGTAAGTTCTACTGCCGTCGTTTCTCCATTCGCATCCGTCTTAAGCACCGCCTTCTGATCCGTACAGCTTTCGTCTGCATACACACCATATTCTGCCCCCTGAAGGGTGTAACAGCGATTGCCCTCCGTCAGCTCGTTATCCTCCGCTGTCTTTTTAAGTCTTGCATACCCTGTCGGGTGATATTCCCAATATCCCAGGTTCTGATGTGCCGCCGCTCCGTCTGACAGCAGATATACCGTAAATCCTTTCGGCGCTGCCGGAAGTCCGGCGATCCGGTTGATAAATGCCTGTCCATAGCCATAATAATTATCATCATGACCATTAGCTACCGATCCGGCAAGACATGTTTCCACATAGCTGGCTCCGACATCTCCTGGGCCTTTCCAGCCATAGTAATATATCTTCCGGAGCTGCTCGTTCCCCCGATTTTCTGCCGTATACTCCGCTACTGTAGTTAATGTACTTCCTGTCTGTGTCGGTGGTTCCATCTCATGACACACACACATTGCTGTTGTTCCACCATCGATTTCAAAATATCCCACTCTTAGTAATCCGTCGTTGTACCTGGTGTCATAGTAAGTCAGTACATGTGTGCCGCCCGCCTGGCGCTGTGTCACACTGTTCTGTTCTGCAACATCTTCTATATCGCTCTCTTCTTCGCGTTCTTCTGCCCGTACTGATATCGCTCCCACACACACCCAGAATGACAGGATAAATACAACAACAGCAACTGCAAGTGGCATGATTCTACCTGCTCTGCCCTTATTATCACTTATCTTCTTCATGTATCCTTTCCTCCAATTTTTAATATCTCTCCGCTTCGAGTATCGACATAATAACTCTTCTGTGGTATCTTTGTCAACACATTTTTAAAGTTTTATTTAAACCCGTTTTTCGGTAAAAAAAAGAGACCGTAAAGCCTCTTTTTTACCATTTATTTCCTTTTATTCCGACGCATTGCCACCCGTTTCTTGACTTCTCTCAATGCATCCTTATGGATACGTGATTCCATATTCGGGAATGCCTTTACCAGACGTTCGCCGACACTTCCAAGTCCATTAACCAGACTGTCATAACGTCCTTTCAGTTCATCCAGCTTCTGCTGCTGACTCTTGTACCATTCTTCCTTACCGGCACTGTATTCAGCACGCAATTCTTTTCTGACTTCTTTCATACTAGCCACTTTACTCTTAAGCTGTTCTTCTTTCTCCATCCCGTCTTTGACATTTTCATAGATGTTCTCACCCATGCGGTCAGAGAATTCCCGCAGCTCCGCAGCAATCTTTTCCATTGCTTCAAGACGTTTGTTCAGTTTCAGGATTGCAGATGCAGTTACATAGAGATCTGCGATCATCGCAATACTTAATATTACCAGTATTACAATCCCTGCAATATGAGGGATGTACCCGATCAGATGTGCAACAAGCGGTTGAAAACACTTAACAATGAACACACAGAACACACCCCAGATCAGCGAAAATGGCAGGCACACATAACCGCCGATATTAAGCGGCTGTCCGGAATAATCCCACCATTTCTGATGAAAGATCCGGTCCATTACATATCCTGTCAGCCATTCGATAAATGTTACAAGTACAGCCGATGCCAAATATAATATTAACAGACTTTCTGAAAATCCCTGTAATGAAAATATTACCGATACAACTCCGACTCCATAAATCGGACAGATCGGACCATTCAAGAATCCTCTGTTGACAAACCTTCCTTCTTTTACTGCCGCAAATGCGACCTCCACGCACCATCCAAGTACACCGTACACAAAAAAGTACGCCAGTATTTCATAGATTCCCATATTTTATTCCTTTCCCAGCAATCTAATTTCCCATTTAAGTCTTATCGACTATTATATGGGAAGTTGTAAATTTCGTCAATTGGTGCTATACTTTTTCAAATAATAGATAATAATTATCAATAAGATTAAAGTGAGGATTACTATGGTTTTAAAAGAAGGCTTAAATGGACACACTTACCGTGTGCTGTCCATACAAATCGAGCTCCAATTGGAGCGTCGGCTGGAAGCACTCGGTCTGACAGACGGCAGTCTGATTACTATATTAAATAATGACAAGCACGGTGCACTTACCGTCAAGTTCCGCGGCACACGCTTTGCTCTCGGCAGACGTATTGCTGATCACATTGAGATTGAGGAGGTGCACACACATGAATAACTCTGTTACTGTCGGTTTTATCGGCAATCCTAACTGCGGTAAAACCACACTGTTTAACGCTTATACCGGCGCCAACCTCAAGGTTGCCAACTGGCCGGGCGTTACAGTAGAAAAGAAAGAAGGACATACTACCTACGAAGGACAGGATTACACGCTGATCGATCTTCCGGGTATCTATAGCCTGACTTCCTATACTATGGAAGAGAAAGTCTCCCGCGAATGTATCCTGAGCGACGAAGTCGATGTGATCATCGATGTAGCTGACGCATCCAGCCTGGAGCGAAACCTGTATCTGACACTGCAGTTGATCGAACTTGGCAAACCAGTGGTTCTTGCTCTGAATATGATGGATATTGTAGAGGAACGCGGCATGGAGATTGACCTGCACCGGCTCCCGGAAATGCTGGGCATCCCGGTGATTCCGGTATCTGCCAGAAAGAAAACCGGGCTTTCCATATTAATGCACGCCGTTGCACATCACAAAGATGTATTACATCAGGATCCTCTGATCCATCATCATCCGGGACTGCACAGCAAGCACCGCCATGACCATCATGCGGAGTATACGATGGTGTACACAGATGATATTGAAGATAAAATTGATATTCTGATTGAACGAATCACGCATACATATCCGGACTTTCCGAACAAAAGATGGTTAGCCATTAAGTACATGGAAAAGGATACCAGCGCTTCCGAACAATGGCCACTTGACACCTCTGATATTCTGGATTGCAGCTATGAAAAAGATTTAATTAATCAAAAATATGATTTTATTGAAGAAATCATAGGCGAAACACTGGTCAATAAATCCAGCCGTGAAGAGCGTACTGACCGGATTGATCGATGGCTCACCGGCAAATACACCGGTCTTCCAATCTTCTTACTTATTATGGCAATGGTATTTTTCCTGACCTTTACGGTAGGCGATTTCCTGAAAGGATATTTTGAGATCGCATTGGATCTGTTTTCTTCGGCGGTAGCCAATGGTCTGGCTTCCATACATACCTATCCGATGCTTCAGTCCCTTGTGGTGGATGGTATCATCGCAGGTGTAGGTGGTATTCTCACCTTCCTGCCCAATATATTCATTCTGTTCCTTGCCCTCGCATTTCTGGAAGACAGCGGATATATGTCCAGAGTTGCCTTTGTCATGGATGACATCATGAGCGGGCTTGGGCTCTCCGGACGCGCATTTATCCCACTTCTGCTCGGATTCGGATGTTCCGTTCCGGCAGTCATGGCCTCCAGGGCTCTGGAACACAGGAAAGACCGGTTAAAGACTATCCTGATCACACCATTTATGTCCTGCAGTGCCAGACTTCCGATCTATGTATTATTTTCCTCTATGTTTTTTGGAAAATATGCGATGTTGGTCTGCTATGGCATGTATCTTCTGGGTATCATCGTGGCAATCTTAACTGCATTCATCCTGTCCCGGATTGACAACAGCAAAGCAGAACATGCGCTGTTGATCGAGCTTCCGGAATACAAGACACCAAATGCCAGAACCATAGCCATCTATGTATGGGAAAAGGTCAAGGATTACCTGACACGTGCAGGAACCGTCATTTTCCTGGCGTCCGTTGTTATGTGGGTACTTTTAAACTTTGGCCCGAATGGGTATGTAACAGACATCAGCCAGAGCTTCGGTTCCTATATCGGCAGAGCCATCGTACCTGTCTTCGCACCGGCAGGTCTTGGATACTGGCAGATCATCGTTGCACTGATCGCAGGAATCGCTGCCAAGGAAGTAGTAGTCTCCAGCTGTGGAGTTCTCTTCGGTATCTCAAACATTGCTACTGCACATGGCATGAGCACTGCGCTGGTTGCCTTAAACAGTATTGGATTCGGTACTGCCAATGCTCTGGCGCTGATGGTATTCTGTCTGCTGTATGTTCCATGTACTGCAACAATTGCTACGATCCGTCGTGAAACCGAAAGCAGAAAGCTTACCATTCTCTTTGTACTGTTCCAGCTCTGTGTTGCCTGGATCATGAGTTTTCTGTTCTATCATATCTTTCTGTTAATAGGATAAATACGAAGTGAAATCGAGTAGGAGGGAAAATTAATTAAATTTTCCCGACCTCTCACACCACCGTACATACGGTTCCGTATACGGCGGTTCAATCAACTTAACAAGTAACACACCTTTCGGTGTAGTAATCTATCATTGAGACTAATCCAAATCGGGTTAGTCTCTCATTGCTTATTGCAACATTCACAGCACCCTTGTTGCATGCATAGGCAATCCTGTCCCCCGCATATGCAACTTTCCATGCTGTATATTTGTTAATTCCAAGCTTTATCAAGTTCTTTGCACGATTTTGTGGTGTCTTCCACTGTTTCCATATACACATACGAAGTCTGTAACGAATGTTTGAATCTAATTGTTTGC
>ERZ773103.1651-NODE-1651-length-22978-cov-13.781573_pt1 | contig 22978 bp, 20 predicted proteins | sample MGYA00511118_ERZ773103 | MGnify/ENA primary metagenome ERZ773103 (study PRJEB29015, sample SAMEA2737821) | human gut metagenome | biome: human gut; feature: human-associated habitat; material: faeces | place: China | collected 2012 ... | reverse complement strand
AGGAATCCTCCAGAACTTTGATCAAGGATATTGGTGTAGGTAAGCAGCAGCTGGTTGAGATCGCAAAGGCACTTGCAAAGAATGCAAAGCTGCTCATTCTGGATGAGCCTACCGCATCACTGAATGAAGATGACTCCAAAGCTCTTCTGGATCTTCTTCTGAAATTCAAGAAGCAGGGAATGACCTCTATCATCATTTCCCATAAATTAAATGAAATCTCCTATGTAGCAGATAAGATCACAGTTATCCGAGATGGATCTACCATTGAAACACTGGATAAAAAGAAAGACGATTTTTCTGAGCAGAGGATCATTCAGGGAATGGTTGGACGTGAGATGACAGATCGGTTCCCGAAACGTCCAAATGTAAAGATCGGCGATGTTTCCATGGAGATTAAAAACTGGAATGTTTATCATCCGCTGTATACAGAACGTAAGGTGGTAAATAACGTATCCTTTAAAGTACATAAAGGAGAGGTTGTCGGTATTTCAGGACTGATGGGAGCAGGACGTACAGAACTGGCTATGAGTATTTTTGGCAAGAGCTATGGAACTAAAATTTCCGGCCAGGTGTTCATGAACGGAAAAGAAGTGAAGCTGAATACAGTTCAGGAAGCCATCGACAACAAGCTTGCTTATGTTACAGAGGATCGAAAAGGAAACGGGCTGATCCTTTCCAAGTCCATAAAGATGAACACTACGCTTGCAAACATGTCCGGTATCAGTAATGGAAAAGTGATCGATACGGATAAAGAATACGCAGTTGCTGAGGAATACAGGAAGAAACTGAAAACCAAGTGTCCGACAGTTGAGCAGAATGTCGGAAACCTGAGCGGTGGTAATCAGCAGAAGGTCCTTCTTGCAAAATGGATGTTTGCAGAGCCGGATATTCTGATCTTGGATGAACCTACAAGAGGTATTGACGTAGGTGCCAAATATGAAATCTACTGTATCATCAATGACCTGGTCGCAGCAGGAAAATCTGTGATCATGATCTCTTCTGAGCTTCCGGAAGTGCTTGGAATGTCAGACAGAATCTATATCATGAACGAGGGCAGATTCGTAGGTGAGGTAAGTGGTGAGGAAGCTACATCTGAGCTGATCATGTCCAGGATCGTGAAGTCAGGTAAAGGAGAGTAAGAAGATGGAGAAAAAGATTAGTTTTTCAGAAATATTAAAAAAATATACCATGGTCATTGTTCTGGTATTTGTTGTGATCATGTTTTCTGTGAACACAAAGGGCGTTATGCTTCTTCCGCAGAATGTAAATAACCTGGTAGCTCAGAATGCATATGTATTTATTCTTGCAACCGGTATGCTGTTCTGTATTTTAACAGGTGGTAACATCGATCTGTCAGTTGGTTCTGTTGTATGCTTTGTTGCTGCTGTCGGTGGTAAGATGATGGTTCTCAACAGTATGAACCCGTATCTCACTATGATCGTGATGCTTCTTGTGGGTATTGCCATTGGTGCATGGCAGGGATTCTGGATCGCTTATGTACGAATCCCTCCATTTATTGTTACTCTGGCAGGTATGCTTGCTTTTCGTGGCCTTTCCAACGTAGTTCTGGAAGGACAGACCCTGGCTCCGATGCCGGATGCTTATCTGGCTCTGTTCAATAACTATATTCCGGACTTCCTTGGTGGAGGTGAAGGATTTAACAGAACATGTTTTGTAGTTGGCATTATTGTCTGCATCCTCTATGTTGCACTTGTTATGAAAAACCGTGCAGACCGTGCAAAAAAAGGCTACAGTGTTGAGTCTTTCGGTGGTGTTGCAGTGAAGATGGTTCTGATCTGTGCAGTTGTTCTTGCATTCATGTTCAGACTTGCTCAGTATAAAGGTATCCCGAATTCCCTTCTCTGGGTTGTAGTGATCATCGCAATCTATACATACATTGCTTCCAAGACTACAACAGGTCGTTATTTTTATGCAGTTGGCGGTAATGAGAAGGCAACAAAGCTTTCCGGTATTGATACCAATAAAGTTTATTTCCTGGCTTACCTGAATATGGGTCTTCTGGCTGCGATTGCCGGTATGGTTACTATGGCGAGACTGAATTCATCCAACCCACAGGCTGGTACAAACTTCGAGATGGATGCGATCGGTGCATGTTTCATCGGTGGTGCTTCTGCTTATGGTGGTACCGGTACAGTTCCCGGTGTTATCATCGGTGCCCTCCTTATGGGTGTTCTGAACCTTGGTATGAGTATCATGGGTATTGACCAGAATATCCAGAAGGTTGTCAAAGGTATGGTTCTTCTTGCAGCCGTTATCTTCGATGTTGTAAGTAAGAGAAAATCCTTTATCGTAAAATAATAAAAATGAATGAAGTTTAGCAGCAGGCTTTCGGAAAGATCTGAAGTCTGCTGCTTTTTTGCATAGGAAATTATTCCGCAACAAGATTCTTCTTTTGCTGTTGTTTTATGTGAGAGTTTTTTGACAGATTTTGTGGTTTTATGGGGGATATGCTTGTTTTTGGGGGAGCGTTATATTATAATAAGGGAAAGTTAGTGATTTACGATTTTGTGTTGTCGGGAGGCTGTGATGGGAAATACAGTGACGATTTGTTTTGCGAATAATAAGGGCGGCAGCGGAAAGTCCACCAGCTGTTCCAATGTAGGTGCGGCACTGGCCGGTATGGGGAAGAAGGTTCTTCTCGTGGACGGCGATATGCAGCTGAATCTTTCCCTTTCATTTTTTGATGAAGAAGAAGTTCTGAAGATGGCTGCCGGGGAAAAAAATCTCTACTATGCCATTGGTCATCAGTCGGATCTCAGCGATTTTATCGTGCATACGAAGTATGAGAATCTGGATCTGGTTCCGTCGTCTACGCTGATGAGCTCCGTGGAATATGAGCTCTTTACGAAATGGCAGAGAGAATTTATCCTGCGGAAATGCCTGCAGAAGATCAAGGATTCCGGGGTGTATGATTACATTCTCATCGATGCACCGCCGACTCTTGGCGGCTGGGTGATGAATATCCTGTGCGCATCGGATTACGTTCTGGTTCCGGTGGAGGCAAGCCCGTGGGGCATGTTTGGTCTTGCAAATATGTTCGATTTCCTGAATGAGGTCCGTGAGATCGCTCCGGCCCTTCAGGTTCTGGGAATCGTGGTGACCAAGGCAGATGCCAGAAAGAATTATTTCAAACAGACCATGGAGACTTTGAAAGAGATGGAAGGAATCTATCTTTTCGAATCCTTTATCCGTGTGGACAGCTCCATCGAATGGTCACAGGACAGCAGCGAGCCGGTTGTGGAATTCAAAAAAAGCAGCCGCAGCGCAAAAGAATACATAGCATTGGCAGAGGAGGTAATGGATCGTGTCAGTAGGTAAAGCAAGCATCGCAAGAGCAGTAAATGCAGAGAAAACAGCAAAGACAGAAGAGAAAGTTACAGAGGTAAAAGTTGCAGAAAAGCCGACAGAAGTAAAGACAGAAACAGGAGAGAAACCAGCCGAAAAGAAAACCACAGCGAAAGCTCCGGCAAAGAAGACCACAGCAAGGAAAGCAGCTACAACAAAAACAACAGCAAAGAAAACCACCACCAGAAAGACAACAACACGAAAAACTGCAGCTAAGAAAACAGCCGCCGCAGAAACCACAACAGGAACCGTAGCTCAGAATGTGATCAGTGGAGGAAACGCTGATGAACTTCAGGCCAAGTTCCTCACCCCAAAGAAAGACGAGCCGGACAACAACCAGCCGGTAGGAATCAAGGATGAGCTTCCGGTTTATCTGCTGTAATATTTACTGAATTTTTTGAAAAATAAGTATCAAACAAAAAAGACTGCCATATATCCACATCATTTTTGATAAGATATACAGCAGTCTTTTATTTTTATCCCAGAATAATCTCAGTGGGACAGCGAAGCGCCTCCCACGTCCGTACGTCACAGTCATCATTCAACCCATTCTGTCTTGATGAATCTGGCGTGCCCAAGAGGGTGGGAGCTCGAGGGAGGGTCTTCGGGCTTCGCAACTCTGAGATGACCCTCCCTCGTATAATTACATATTGTAATATGCAGCATACAGTCCATTCTGGCTGAGCAGCTCAGCATGAGTACCGCGTTCAGCAATACCATCCTCTGTGATCACAATAATCTCATCCGCATCGCGAATGGTAGACAACCGGTGCGCGATCGTAATGGTAGTACGATTTTTTGAAAGCTCCTCTAGACTCTTCTGGATCCAACGTTCGCTTTCGTTATCCAGAGCGCTGGTGGCCTCATCCAGGATCAGGATCGGAGGATTCTTGAGGAATACACGTGCAATGGAGATTCGCTGCTTCTGTCCGCCGGAAAGGCGTGTGCCACGTTCTCCCACATAAGTATCGTATCCATCCGGCAGCTCCATGATAAAGTCATGGATGCTTGCACATTTGGCGGCTTTGATAATCTCCTCATCGGAAGCTCCGGGCTTTCCGTAGGCAATATTATCCTTGATGGTTCCATCAAAAAGATAGACATCCTGCTGTACCATACCGATCTGGCTTCGAAGGCTCTTAAGAGTCAGCCCGCGGATATCCTTTCCGTCTACAGTAATGGAACCGCCGGTCACATCATAAAATCTGGGCAGGAGAGAGCAGATCGTGGTTTTTCCGCTTCCGGAAGGTCCCACCAGGGCAATGGATTTTCCCGCCGGGATATCAATAGAGATATCGGAGAGCACAGGAGTTTCATCATCGCTGTAATGAAAAGAAACATGGTCGTAACGCACATGTCCTTTCACGTCCGTAAGCTCTGCAGCGTTGTCTGCATCCCTGATCTCGGATTCTGTTTCCATCACATCCAGGAAACGGCGGAAACCGGAAAGACCCTTCTGCATCATTTCCACAAGTTCCACCAGGATCTGGATGGGGCTGATAAAGATTCCGATATACAGGGCATACATGGCAAGATCTGCAGTCTGCATTTCACCCTGAGCGATCAGATAGCCGCCGTAAACAAGAGTTACCAGGTACATCATGCCCTGGAAGAAAAGATTGGAACTCATGAAGCTTCCCATGCAGTGATAATTATCTCTTTTGGAAACAAGGAACGCCTCATTGCTTTTCTTAAATTTGGCACGCTCGATGTCCTCGTTTGCGAAGGACTGTACCACGCGGATTCCGGAAAGCGTATCCTGAAGACTGGCATTTACATCTCCGATCTTACGACGGTTTTCCATGAAGGTTTCCTGCATTTTTGCATTCTGGCGGAAGGAAAACACAAACATCACAATCACCAGGAGGATCAGCGGCAGTGCAAGTTTTTTGTTGATAAAGAACAGGAAGATAAAAGCACCGACGATCTTTACCAGGGAGATAAAAAGATTCTCTGGACCATGATGTGCAAACTCGGAAATGTCAAAAAGGTCACTGACCAGCTTACTCATCATCTGACCGGAATTATTCCTGCTGTAATAGGAAAAAGACAGCTCCTGGTAATGGTCAAAAAGCTCCCGGCGCATATCACGTTCCATCTTTGCACCCATCATATGTCCCTGATAGGTTACATAATATTTGCAGAGACTCTGCACGATGTACATAACAAAAAGAGAAGCTGCGATCACAGGGAGGGCATGAAGAATAATATCCTTATCCTGTGTAAAGAGAGTTTTTGTCATAGTACGAAGAATCTGGGGATAGGCAAGATCTACCAGACTGATAACGGCTGCACAGATCAGGTCAATAAAAAAGACCGCTTTGTACGGGCCGTAGTAGTGGATGAATTTCTTGATGGTATTCATCGGAAAAAGTACCTCCGTTTTTATGAAATGTATAGTGTTGTCTGAGCAAAAAAACATTGCTGCCGGACATTCTATGTTCATCTTATCATAAGTAAGAATAAAGTCAAGATAAGTGAATTTCAGGTCTGTTTTGTTTCTGCATACTTTCTGAGAATAGAAACTATATGGCTGCTGTTCACAGGAAATATTCCGCGAGGGATTGTTGGCAACGGAGCGGATAGTGATATGAGGAGATATCTTTTTTGGAAAAAATCAAATTACTCCTTGACACAGAAGAACAAAACCCGTATAGTGTATTTCAGATTTGGTGTGTAACTGATAAGCAGGCATTAACCAGTCATAAATGTTATTATTTTTATTTGACGTTTATGGGGGTTGGTGTCTTTTTTTGTTGCCCACTTAAAAGACTCCCGCTCCAAAACGTCGAAAGAAAAGGAGAGAGAACATGAAAGACAAGATTTTCGGAGTTTTGCAGCGAGTGGGACGTTCCTTTATGCTTCCCATAGCAATCCTTCCTGTGGCAGGCCTGCTTCTTGGATTCGGCAGTTCCTTCACAAATGAAACAACTATTGCAACCTACGGACTTCAGAAGCTTTTGGGAGACGGAACGATTTTACATGCACTCCTGATCATTATGAACAAAGTCGGAAGCGCGGTATTTGATAACCTGCCGCTGATCTTTGCAGTAGGTGTGGCCATCGGTATGGCAAAAAAAGAGAAAGAGGTAGCAGCTCTTTCTGCACTGATTGCTTACTTCGTTATGAATGTAGCCATCAATGGTATGCTGGTAGTAAATGGTAAAATCACAGCAGACGGACAGATCGCAAAAAGCGTTCTGGAAGGTACTGTAACATCTGTCTGCGGCATTCAGTCCTTACAGATGGGTGTGTTTGGCGGTATTATCGTCGGCCTTGGTGTTGCGGCTCTGCACAACCGTTTTCATAAGATCGTGCTTCCAAACGCACTTTCCTTCTTCGGTGGTTCCAGATTTGTGCCCATCATTTCCACCATTGTATATATGTTTGTAGGAATCCTGATGTATTTCGTATGGCCGGCAGTCCAGAACGGTATTTATGCTCTGGGTGGTCTTGTAACAGGCAGCGGCTATATCGGAACTCTGATCTTCGGTATTATCAAACGTGCGCTGATCCCATTCGGACTTCATCACGTATTTTATATGCCATTCTGGCAGACAGCCGTTGGCGGGACTATGGAGGTTGCAGGCCAGATGGTACAGGGCGGACAGAATATCTTTTTCGCCCAGCTTGCAGATTCCGCAAATGTAGCGCATTTCAGCGCAGATGCAACAAGATATTTTTCCGGAGAGTTCATTTTCATGATCTTCGGTCTTCCGGGAGCAGCTCTTGCCATGTACCGCTGTGCAAAGCCTGAGAAGAAAAAAGCAGCAGGTGGACTTCTTCTTTCCGCAGCTCTTGCATGTATGCTTACAGGAATCACAGAGCCACTGGAGTTCTCCTTCCTGTTTGTAGCCCCTGCACTGTTTGCAGTACAGGTTGTTCTTGCAGGTGCGGCTTATATGATCGCACATATGCTGAACATTGCAGTAGGACTTACCTTCTCCGGCGGTTTCCTTGATCTGTTCCTGTTCGGAATCCTTCAGGGAAATGCAAAGACAAGCTGGCTTAGGATTATCCCGGTTGGTATCATTTACTTTATTCTCTACTATGTGATCTTCACCTTCCTGATCAAAAAGTTCAACTTCAAGACTCCGGGACGTGAGGATGACGACACAGAAACAAAGCTTTATACAAAAGCAGATGTAAACGCGAGAAAAGAAGCCGGAAAAGCCGGTGAAGTAGCAGGAAGTACATCTGCAGACCCGGTAAGTGAAGCCATCACAGCCGGCCTTGGAGGAAAGAAAAACATCAGTGATGTGGACTGCTGTGCAACAAGACTCCGTATCACCGTCCATGATGCAGCAAGAGTTAACGACGACATTCTGAAAACAACAGGCTCCAGAGGAATCGTGAAAAAAGGCCAGGGTGTCCAGATCATCTACGGTCCACAGGTAACTGTGATCAAATCCAAGCTGGAGGATTATCTGGAGACAGCGCCAAATGAATATTTTGAAGGTGCAAATGAGACAGAAACAGACAATACGGAAAATCAGGCTCAGTCTGATACAGAGCGCATAGCAGAAAGTACAGGTGAGGCTGCTCAGAACACAGCTCCGACATCTGAAGCCAACACGCAGCCGGAGAAAAAGGTCCTCAGAACAGCTATCGTCTACAGCCCGGTAACCGGTATCGCCGCAGACCTTTCCACAGCGCCGGATGAAGGCTTCGCAGAAGGAATGATGGGAGAGGGTGCGGTAGTCACACCGAAGGACCCGGTGATCTGTGCTCCGGAAGACGGCGAGGTAGAGTTTATTTTTGACACAAAGCATGCCATCGGATTCCAGACAGATACAGATCTTCCTATGCTCCTCCATATCGGCATTGACACTGTAAAGCTGGAAGGAAAAGGCTTCGAGATCCTGGTAGAGCAGGGACAGCATGTAAAAAAAGGCGAGCCGTTGATGAAAATCGATATCCCGTATCTTACAGAAAACGCTCCGTCCTTATGTTCTCCGATCCTTTGCACAGAGATCGAGGATGATCAGAGAGTACGCCTTCTTGCCAATGGAGAGATCAAGGCAGGAGAGCCGCTGTTCGCAGTAGAGACTGTGGAAGAATAAGAAATTTTTCAGCAATAATATAGATGATTGGTTTTGTGAAAAGCGCGCCTAATGCCCGGGCGCGCTTTTCCTGTGGCAAAGAAAACAACTGTCTGTCAGAAGGGCTTTACACAAAAGAAAGATTCTGTTACGATAAAGAAAATCAACAGCTGCAGACAAAAATGCCGACTGAAAATCCGGGGCAGACAGTGGTGGAATGTGGAAAAGCAGCAGGATATATAAAAATGGTGGGGAAAAAGATGTACAGAGTGAGCAAGGTATTGAACAATAACGGCATCATTGCCATAGATATGGAAGAAAACCAGGAATATGTGCTTCTGGGAAAAGGTGTGGGATTTGGAAAGAAGGTCAGCCAGCGTTTTGAGGCTCCGGCAGACTGTACCCTTTACAGGCTGGCTCAGGAGACAGAACGTGGCTCAGCAAAAGAACTGGCAAAGAGCGTAGCACCGGAATTTCTGGAGATCGCAGATGAGATATTGAGAGAAGCTGAGAAGACCTTTGGGGATACCATAGACAGAAGGATCCTGTTTTCCCTTGCTGATCATATTTCCTTTGCGGTGGGACGTATCCGGAATCATGAGCAGATCAGCAATCCTCTGACCGATGATATCAAGGTGCTTTTTTACAGCGAATTCAAGGTGGCGGAGGTACTGAAGAAGATCCTGAAGGAGCGGATGGATATTGAGATCGACGAGCATGAGGTGGGATATGTGGCACTTCATATTCACTCAGCACTTGGAGATGAAAAGGTGTCTGTTGCCATGCAGACAGCAAGAACGGTACGGGAATGCATCGCCATGATCGAGATGGCCACAGGAAGAAAGATCGATGTGATCTCCCTGTCCTACAACCGTATGATGAACCATATCAAATATATGGTAGCCCGTGTCTCCACAGGGGAGACACTGAAGCTGGATATGAATGAATATATAGAAGAAAAATATCCGGAATCCTACAGAATCGCAGAGGATGTCTGCGAGAGTCTGGGCAAAAGCCTTGGGAAAAAGCTGGACCCTATCGAGATCGGTTATCTTGCCATGCATATTGAGCGGACAGTGGAGCAATAAATATAAATGGCTGATCCGCCTCAGGGATTTACACAATAAATTCAATAGCTTTTTTGACAGCAGTACTCATGGCAGTACTGCTGTTTGTGACTAAGCAGACCTCTCTCTGAGGGAGCGGCTCCTTAAGCTGAAGGGCAAAAATCTTCCCGTCATTGATCACTTCCCGGGCAAGGGGCTCGGGGTAAAAGCCGATTCCCAGATTGTGGACGATCATGGGAAGGACCTGGTCTGTAGTTGCTGCCTCGATGTCAGGATGAAAAGAAACCCGGTTTTCCATAAAGTAATTCATATACATTTCTCTGGTGCTGGTCCCTTCCGCAAGACCTACAAAGGGCAGATCCTGAAGCTCATGGATGCTGATAGGGGCAGTGGTCAGATCCTTATATTTGCTTCCGCATACAAGGATCTCCCGGTAACGCAGGAGACTTTTTTTCTGTAAAGGCTTGCGGATGGAGATCGGAGTGGTGACAATAGCGAAATCCACCGCATAATTTTTCAGTGCCTGTACTGCCTGAGGAGTAGAATGGTTAAAGAGGCGCAGGCGAACATGGGGATATTGCTCGCGGAACAGCTCCAGCTTTTCCAGAAGGATCAGACGCAGGGCATTTTCGCTGGCACCGATGGAAACCAGACCATGTTCCAGCTCTCCGTTCTGGCGGATCTCCTCCTCACCGATGGACAGCTGCTCAAATGCCAGGGCAACGTGTTCATAAAGCTGGCGTCCCTCCGGGGTAAGTGCGATTCCCTTGTTGGATCGGAGAAAGAGAGTACATTTCAGCTCCTGCTCCAGGTTGTTCATACAGCGGGTGATATTTGGCTGGTTGTTGTGAAGAGCCCGTGCTGCCTTGGTGAAACTCTTATACTGGGCTACATAATAAAAGATCCGGTAGTAGTCGTAAGTGATCATGTATTGTCTCCATCCTGTGATATGATTTTAATATGTTTACGATATTAATAATACTTTTTACATTTGCTTCTGAGCAAACTATAATACACCCGAGGAAAAAAATCAATGACAGGAGTGATTTAGAGTGGTTTCAGGAGGCGGAAAGCTGCAGAGCGCAGACCGGCAGATGTCAGAAGCTTTTATCACAAGTGTATTTCTGGCAATGTCCGGCGGATTTCAGGATGCCTACACATACTTTACAAGAGATGAGGTGTTTTCCAACGCCCAGACAGGCAACGTGGTTCTGATGAGCCAAAATTTTATGACAGGACAGTGGGGAGAGGGCTTAAGGTACCTGTTCCCTGTTTTAGCCTTTGCCATTGGTGTTGTAGCGGCGGAGCGGATCCAGAGTACCTTTAAATATGCAAAAAAACTTCACTGGAGGCAGATGATCCTGCTGATCGAGATCCTGATCCTTTTTGTGGTGGGATTTATGCCGGGAGAATTGGATATGCTGGCAACTGCACTGGTATCCTTTTCCTGCGCCATGCAGGTACAGACCTTCCGGAAGGTAGGCGGTTATTCCTATGCAAGTACTATGTGCATCGGAAATTTACGAAGCGGCACGGCGGCATTGTCCGTGTATTGTCGTGAAAAACGTCCGGAACAGCTGAAGCAGGCTCTTTATTATTTTGGAATAATTTTCTTTTTTGCCATTGGAGCCGGTGGCGGAGGAAATCTGTCCATGAGGCTGGGGATCCCGGCAATCTGGGTATCGGATGTTTTGCTTCTGATCAGCTTTATTCTGATGTTTTCCAGTAAACATATAGATTAGAAAGGGTGAGGAATTGTGGAAAACAGCACATTATTCCCAAGAGAGGAAAAGGCGGAGCTTTTATTTGAAAAGATCCTGAAGGATCCGGAGGCGTGCAGACGGCTGACGGAGACCTTCTATGAATCCATGGATGCGGATACAGACATAGAATGCGGATATCTTCCTCCGGAAAAATTCGCCTATGCATTGCTGGACGCATATAAAAACCGTGATTTGACTGCTCTCCTTATGGCGATCTGCCAGAACAGTATGTTTGATCTTCTGCGAAATTCTTTTCTGGCACCGTTCAGGTTCAATGCAGATGGACAGGAGAATCCGGTATTTCTCACAGATGAAAAAGGAAATTTTCTGCGGGAAAAGGGAATCCATGTAAGTGACAGGGATTACGACCGATTTCGCAGGATATACAGGGAGAAACCTGGTGTAAAGATGTATCTGGCGTATGGCTACCGGAAGCGACATGCCTATGATGAAGCTACCATGGAAGTAGAAGAGTACAAAATGGGCGAACATATCGGTGTGCTGCTGGTGTATGAGCTTCCGGACAGCGTAAAGGAAAAGGAAACGGAGGCACAGGCCTATGCGGCTGTATGGGATATCATGATGGCAATTCAGAAGAAGCTTCCAAGAGCTTTTGTGTATTATGGGCAGGATTCTGTGGAGGATGGTGGAAAACGTTATGACGGACTGGGCGTTTTTCTCCCCATCCATAAATTTGCGGACCGCCTGGAAAAAATGATCGGGATCGCGGATGAGATCGTAATGAAATAGAGTGTACAAAAAAGGACTGCTTTTGTATTGCTCTGGTTATCAGAAGGATAGCTGATGACCGGAAGCTACAGAAAGCAGTCCTTTTTGTATGCCCATCAGGTGCAGTAGCGGAACATTTTGTCCGTAAGGATCCTGGCGAAAATAAGGCCCAGGGGAAGAGCAACGATGATCAGAATCGCAGCTGCAAACCAGGAGGCGGAAACATTCAGGGACATGATCCCCAGATTGTAGATCGCCCGGTAGAGATAAAGCCCGGGAACCATGATCACAATGGATGGTACAGTAATGGAAATCCTGGGATATCCCACTTTTGTTTTGATGAGGGAAGCCAGAAGTCCGGCTGTCAGTGCTCCGAAAAAAGCCGCGGCAGCAGGTGGGAAACCGGCAAGATCAACAAGCTCCAGCCGGAATGTGTTGGACAGTGCACCAATGAAAGCGGCAGCTGCGGCAAGTCGGAAAGGACTGTTGAACATGACTGAAAAGCCGAATACCCCGCAGAAGCTTGCCAGAAGCCGGAACAGGACCCTCTGAGCTGCCGAAAGCTTCAGAGGCAGGAAATCCACAGGCCTCAGATGAAGAAGCAGTGCCATCAGCCAGGCAGAGACAGCAGCCACCATTACAACAATAATGGCGTAGGCCAATCGTTCCAGACCGGAACGCATATCCAGCTTGGCAAGGTCGATCCCGCTTGTGATAAACGGAAAGCCCGGAATGATAAACAGCATGGAACAGATGTATCCGGCCTCATGCTGGACGGAAATGTGGAACAGAAGCTCTGCCAGTTTCAGGAAACCTGCATATACAAGACAGGCGGAGGAAACAGAAACTGCAATGCACATAAACAGAGTAAAATGATGCTTGCCAAGCTTGCAGCGGATGGCGTTTCCGATGCCTGCGCCTGCAAAAGCCAGGATCATTTCCAGCGGGCCACCGCCCAGAAGAAAAGTAAATGCACCACAGGCCAGTGCAGAAGCCAGTCCTAGGGCAGCAGGGGAATAAAGCCCGTGGATCCGCTCAATCTCATCTAACTGACTGTGCAGTGCTTCACCGCTCATATGGATACCTTCCGCAGGAAAATCACTGACAAAATGTTCCAGCCTGTTCAGCCTGGAAGTATTTACGCCGGTGGTAGTCAGACTAAGTGCATGGGAAAAACTGCTCTCACCGTCAAAGCAGGTGTAGCTTATAGACATCAGTCCGATATCTGCGGAACAGGTGATACCAAGTGCTTCTGACAATGTATTCATGGAACTCCGTACCCGCCAGGCACCGGTCCCACAGGAGAGAAGCATCATGCCTGTACGGCCGATCAGGGAAGCTTTTTCGGAAAGAGAAGCTTCGGTGATGGGCTGGCTGTTCCTGGTACTTACGTAGTTGTGCCAGGGGATTTTCATATGATTACGTTTAACCGGAATATCTGACACAGAAATCACTTCTTTCTATATATTAAAATCATATAATTACTATTATAAATATATATAATAACTATAATCAGATATATTGTAGCCATTATTCTGAAAAAGTCAAGTATAGATGGAGTAAAATCTGACAGTACCAAAACGTCACTGTTAAAGATTTATCATTTTTTTGCGGAAAATGAATTTTTTTGGTTGCTTTTACGTACAATTTATGTATAATTGTGGATAGGGATGTTGGAATGACCAATTCCTATGGCAGGATGACAAAAACCTGCAGCAGTAGGTGGCTATCATAATTACTATTAAAGAAGAGAGGTAAATGTTAAGATGGCAAAAATCGATTTAACAAAGTATGGTATTACCGGAACAACTGAGATCGTGTACAATCCTTCCTACGAGACATTATTTGAGGAAGAGACCAAACCGGAGCTTGAGGGCTTTGAGAAAGGTCAGGTCAGCGAGCTTGGTGCTGTCAATGTAATGACAGGTATCTACACAGGACGTTCTCCTAAAGATAAATACATCGTTATGGATGAGAACTCCAAGGACACAGTTTGGTGGACATCCGATGAGTACAAGAACGATAACCATCCGGCAACTCAGGAAGCATGGAATGCAGTTAAAGATCTTGCCAAGAAGGAGCTTTCCAACAAGAAACTTTTCGTAGTAGATGCATTCTGCGGAGCTAACAAAGACACACGTATGGCTATCCGTTTCATCGTTGAGGTTGCATGGCAGGCACACTTCGTAACAAACATGTTCATTCAGCCGACAGCTGAGGAGCTTGAGAACTTTGAGCCGGATTTCGTTGTTTACAACGCATCCAAGGCTAAAGTTGAGAACTACAAAGAATTAGGACTTAACTCTGAGACAGCTGTAATGTTCAACATTACAAGCCGTGAGCAGGTTATCGTTAATACATGGTACGGTGGAGAGATGAAGAAAGGTATGTTCTCCATGATGAACTACTATCTGCCGCTTAAGGGCATCGCTTCCATGCACTGCTCTGCAAACACAGACCTTAACGGAGAGAACACAGCAATCTTCTTCGGTCTTTCCGGAACAGGTAAGACAACACTTTCCACAGATCCTAAGCGTCTCCTGATCGGTGATGACGAGCATGGCTGGGATGACAACGGAGTATTCAACTTCGAGGGTGGATGCTACGCTAAGGTTATCAACCTTGACAAAGAGTCTGAGCCAGACATCTACAATGCAATCGTTCGTGACGCTCTTCTTGAGAACGTTACACTTGACGAGAACGGAAAGATCGACTTTGCCGACAAGAGCGTAACAGAGAACACTCGTGTATCTTACCCGATCAACCACATTAAGAACATCGTTCGTCCAGTATCTTCTGCACCGGCAGCTAAGAATGTAATCTTCCTGTCTGCAGACGCTTTCGGAGTACTTCCTCCGGTATCTATCCTGACAGAGGATCAGACACAGTACTACTTCCTGTCTGGATTTACAGCAAAACTTGCTGGTACAGAGCGTGGAATTACAGAGCCTACACCAACATTCTCAGCTTGCTTCGGACAGGCATTCCTTGAGCTGCATCCTACAAAATATGCAGAGGAACTTGTTAAGAAGATGGAAGTTAGCGGAGCTAAGGCTTACCTTGTTAACACAGGATGGAACGGAACAGGAAAACGTATCTCCATTAAAGATACTCGTGGAATCATCGACGCTATCCTTAACGGAGCAATCAACAAAGCTCCTACAAAGACAATCCCATACTTCAACTTCGAAGTACCTACAGAGCTTGAGGGTGTTGACACAGGAATCCTTGATCCTCGTGACACATACGCTGACGCTGCTGAGTGGGATGTTAAGGCAAAAGACCTTGCTCAGAGATTCATCAAGAACTTCGTTAAATACGAAGGAAATGAAGCTGGTAAAGCACTTGTTGCTGCAGGTCCTCAGCTGTAAGATTGTTCTTGTATTCCAAAATTCTGGGATTGATAGAATAAATATGTGAATAGAAGCTGTGAAAGATGAAATTGCTTATCTTTCACAGCTTTTTCTTTTTGCATTGACTTAATTTTCCTTGATCTAACTCAACTGAATTTATTCAAAAACTATTGACTTCCCTTTCAAAAATGATATCATAATGATATCAAATAAATTTCATTTTATTTTCAAAGGAGGAATCGCTATGAATGAAAAAATATTATCAAATAAGAAAAATGGAATGGGAATGCTTTTACTATTTTGTCTGCTCTATCTGATTGCAATAGCAGGATGTATTCTGTCCGCAATCGCACTGGAACATGAGTTTGATGCTCCGCCGGTTATCGCTGGACTGGTTGTCAGCATTATCTGGCTGTGCATCGGATGGGTTCCATTTCTTGGATTGAAGGTGCTGAAACCGCAGGAGGCCCTGGTTCTTACACTTTTCGGAAATTATATCGGTACACTGAAAGAAGCCGGATTCTATTTTGTCAATCCATTCTGTACCAGTGTAAACCCTGCTTCCAAGACAAAGTTGAGTCAGAGTGGAGATGTTGATAACAATTCCAAGAAGGGAGCAAATCTTTCCAGTCTCCTGGGTGTTTCTACAACAGGAACCACTGAAGAGTCTTCAAGCAAAAAGATTTCTCTCAAGGTTATGACACTGAACAACTCCCGTCAGAAGATCAATGACTGTCTCGGAAATCCGATTGAGATTGGTATTGCCGTAACATGGCGTGTCGTAGATACTGCGAAAGCTGTCTTTAATGTTGATAATTACAAAGAATATCTCTCACTTCAGTGTGATGGTGCTCTTCGTAATATTGTCCGCATCTATCCATATGACACTGCTCCTGATGTCGATACAACCGGTGACGGAAAGGCTGATGAGGGAAGTCTCCGTGGCTCCAGTGAGATTGTTGCAGCGCGAATCCGTGAAGAGATCCAGACGAAAGTGACAGACGCAGGGCTTGAGATCATCGAAGCAAGAATCACATATCTTGCTTATGCACCGGAAATCGCTGCTGTCATGCTCCAGCGTCAGCAGGCTTCCGCTATCATCGATGCAAGAAAGATGATTGTAGACGGAGCAGTCGGCATGGTTGAAATGGCTTTGGATCAATTAAGTGAAAAAGAAGTGGTAGAACTGGATGAAGAACGTAAGGCTGCTATGGTATCCAATTTGCTCGTAGTTCTGTGTGGAAACCACGACACACAGCCAATCATTAATTCCGGAAGTCTGTACTAGATATGGCTGAAAAAGATAATAAAAAGAAGCAGGTTCCTCTCCGTCTCTCCGCTAAACTGTATGACGCAATCGCAGCCTGGGCAGAAGATGATTTTCGTTCCGTAAACGGTCAGATTGAATATCTTCTGACTGAGTGCGTCAGGCAGCGGAAGAAAAATGGAAAATATGTTTCCGAACATTTGGACGAACCGATTGATCTGGATATTTCATAGAGCCTAAAAAAACAGCAGCAGATGTTATTATAACGACATCTGTTGCTGTTTCTCTTTGTTCTATTCTCTGTAACCGCTTCTGCATTTTTCTACAAAACGCTCCGCAAATTCTTTACAAGATGGGTAATACAAATGCGGATATCCGGCTACAAGATTCTCTTCCAGATGCATGCATTTCCATCTTCTCTTTCCATCCGGCTTGACAGCAAGACAGTCGCTTCCACTATCCGTGCTGTCCCAGTAATGAAACTCGTGTGCACGGATATTCTCACCCGGAAGAATCCAGCTGTCCGCTATACTCATCCGTTCCTTAAGCTCAGAAATCTGATCCTCATCAAGATTCCTCTGTAAATTCACATATCCAAATCGAACCAGTTTACCTGTCGGAAATGTTTTTCCATGGATTCGCCCTACTAATTTCCAAACATTTCCATCTGCATCCTCCATTTCTTCATGAAGATACATAAATCCGCCACACTCTGCCAGACATGGAATCTTATCATCCAATGCTCTTCTTATTGATTCAAGCATGCTCTGATTTTCTGCCAATTCTTTTCCATACAGTTCAGGATAACCGCCACCGAGAAGAATTCCTTTCACATTTTCAGGAAGTTTTTTATCATGAAGCGGACTGAATTCTATCACTTCACAGCCAAGGCTTTCTAATAGTTCAAGATTATCTTTGTAATAAAAACAGAAAGCTTCGTCACGCGCCACTGCGATTCGAACCGGATCGTTCTTACTTTTTAAATTTCCAACCTTCTCCGATTCTTCTGAAACTTCTGTTTTCCATACTGCCGCTTCACCTGCAATCTTTTCCAGCAATTCAAGATCCACCGTCTTTGTAAGAATTTCTCCCGCCTGTCTTACCTTCTCCTGCAGATTTTCCATTTCCTGCGGTGTTACAAGTCCCAGATGACGGCTTTCCAGATGAAAAGCTTCATTTTCCGGCATGTAACCGACAATTTTAATCTCGTCATGCCCGATTCTCGCCAGTTCATTCTCCAACATTTCTTTTAATCTTGGATATAGCATTGCGGATACTCTGTTTAAGAGAATTCCACGAATATTGCTATCCGGACGAAATTCAACAATTCCTTTCACCGTAGCTACAAGTGTCATTGCTGCACCTCTCGCATTAATCACAAGGATCACTGGCAATCCTAGCGTCTGTGCAACATCATAAGAACTTCCTTTTACAGAATCAAGTGACATTCCGTCATAGAACCCCATAACGCCTTCGGTTATAGTAATATCCGCATCTTTCGTATGCTTTAGGTATCCCTCTTTCAAAACTTCTTCTTCCGAGAAGAACAGATCCAGATTCTTAGAATCAACGCCAAGAACCTCCCTGTGGAACATTGGATCTATATAATCCGGGCCGCATTTACACGCACATACACGCTTTCCCTCTTGCTTAAACGCAGACATCAGGCCACAGGCTGCAGCTGTCTTTCCACTATTACTGGAAACAGCAGACAACAAAAACCCTGGATTTTTTTTCTGATTTTTATTATTGCAAGCATTCTCTTTCATTTTTCTCATGATTCTCCTGTCTGTTTGTTTCCTTTTCTCTCATCTTATACCTGTCCATGCTTTTTTCCACCTGCGGAAATGATATAAACCGGATTCTGTCCCATCATCATATGATATCTTCCAAGAACCTTTGATCTTGCTGCACTCACTTGCAGAATCTCCGCATCTGGGAGAACCCCTTCGTCCACAAGCCCCATCACTTCACTGACTGTTTCAAGTGAAATCGCATTGATCACGATTCGTACATCCGGATTTTTCTTCTGAAGTAATTGGACAATCTCTCGTAAGTTTCCCGAACTTCCACCGACAAATGCATGTGTCGGTGTTTCCAGTTCCTCTAATGCCTGTGGCGCAAGCCCTTCTATGATTCGCACTCCGTCTGTCCTAAATTTCTTCCGATTCTGATCGATCAGTTTCACTCCTTCCGGATTCTTCTCAATCGCACACACACGGATCTGCTCACCTGCACGCGCGATTTCTATAGAAACAGAACCTGTTCCGGCGCCGATATCATACACTATCGCATCTTCCGTTAGTTCAAGCTCTGCTATACTGACAGAACGTACTTCCGACTTCGTCATTGGCACCTTTCCTCGGAGAAATTCTTCATCTTTCAGATGCATACCGGCCGCCTTACAATAAAATGGATTTTCTACAAGAACTGCGCAAAGCCCTTCAAAATCTTCTGCCTTCATCTCGTACAATTTGCCCGAAAGTATCTTTTCTTCCTCATAAGACATCTGACATCCCACATGAACCTGCACGTCCCCTAAGCCATACTCTAGTAATGTCTCATAGAAATGACGCCCCGTGTCTTTTCCTCCGAGAAGCAGAAAGGTCTTCGAATGTCTGTGAATCGTCTGTACAAAATTCATGTCTTTTCCATGAAGACTCAGGATTTTTGCATCTTCCCATGAAACACCGACTTTTGATGCAAGATAAGAAAGAGAGGAAATCCCGGGGAGGATTTTTATTTTCTTTTCCTCAACAAGGCTCAATTTTTCCAGCAACTGATTCCGCAAATTCTTCGCTCCACTATAAAATCCTGTATCTCCGGAAAGAAGAATTACAATTTGCTTATACTCTTTGTGTTTCTGAAGATAAGATATGATCTTTTCCGTTCTATATTCTTGATACTTGGTGCATTCTCTTGTACACTTTTCCTCAGAATTTCTAAGCTTGATTGCACAAGCAAGCATTCGTTCTGCTCCAATCAGGCAATCAGCCTCTTCTATCAATTTTCTAACTTCTGCCGTAATTAATTCTTTAGATCCCATTCCTATTCCCGCAAGGATAATTTGTCGTGATTCCATTTTATATTACCTACTTTTTGTTTTTTATATTAACCCTTGATTTTTTTTTCATTTTGATTATAATAAAGATAGAAATGGGTTTTTACCACACTTCTTGTTGTGGCTTGCTCGTTTCTTTTTTTATTGAAATCAAATCATACAAATACTTTTTATCATTTTCTGCATGATTTATAAGCATTTTTGCACGATATATATTATATTTTACTAGCACTTCGCCTTCATATACTGGTAATGCAAATCTGACTTCATACTTATACCACCCATATTTTGCATCTTTTTCATGCTTTTCTTTTCTATTCTCTTCATATATAGGATTAGTTGCGATCTGTATCAAACCCGGGATTACAGTTGCTGAATTAGCTTTTGCTTTTGCATTAGCTCCTTTTAATGCCTTTCTACTTTCCGATTCCGTAAATTCTTCAGGAAATTTATTTCCAATATAAACTTGTTCTGAGGATTCCTGAATTCTGTAGTTTGTTCCTACATATTCTTTCAAATACTCCTTTACCTCTTTCCAATCAATATTTCTTTTTCCTTTAAATCGAATATCATTTACTATTACAATCTTATGTCCTGTCGCGTCTTCCACAATATTTATTTTTTCATCTCGTTGTTCATTCCACTGTTTAATAGAGACATAATACTTTAGCATCCTCGAAACATACTCTGGTGGTTTTCGCCTCCCAGCTTCCCATTCTTCCATCGTTCGTAATGGAATTTGATATTTATCAGAAAAAGCTTTTCTTGACAATCCTGTTTCTTCTCTTATACTTCTTATATCATTCATATATCCCACCTCACGCATTGTGTGGTTTATTATATTCTATGCTTCACAAAAATACAAGAGGATTATTGCTATATTATGTTAAAATTTATACCCCCTCGGCGTTACCATCCGCCCATTCAGTTCCATCGTCCTTGAATTTCCGATAAACACGGTTGTAAACATATCCACCTTTGTATCTCTAAGTTCTTTCAATGACAGAATCTGATAAGTTTCTCCTTCACGTCCGATATTCTTCACATAACCGCAGATATTTCCCACATCTCTGTACTGAAGCAGTATATCACAGGCTTTCTGCAGATAATCTGCGCGCTTCTTACTGGATGGGTTATAAAGACAGATTACAAAATCTGCCATTCCTGCCGCATGTAGACGCTTCTCAATCGTCTCCCACGGCGTCAGAAGATCACTTAAGCTGATCACTGCGAAATCATGCATGAGCGGCGCTCCAAGCACTGCTGCCCCGCCGGATGCCGCTGTGATTCCCGGAACCACTTCAATCTGGATGGAAGGGTATTCTTTTCCTATCTCGAAGATCAATCCTGCCATTCCATAGACTCCGGCGTCTCCGCTACAGATCATTGCAACGTCCTGACCTTTTTCTGCTTCTTCAAAAGCCATTCTGCAACGTTCCGGTTCTTTCCGCATCGGAGTGCTCAAAAATATCTTATCAGGAAACTGCTCTTTCACAAGATCAATATAAACATTATAACCAATCAAAACAGGGCAATGCTCCAATACTTTCTGTGCACGCACTGTCATCTGCTCTTCTGCTCCCGGTCCGAGTCCTACTACATATACTGTACTCATTTGCTCTGTCCCTCTGCTTCCTGTCTCATCTCTGTGCTTTGACTCTCTCCGGTTTGTCCTAATTCCTTTTTAGAACAGGATGCTTGTCTGAATTCTGTCGTAAATGTCGGATCATAAAGCTTTGATCTCTCATAAGTCCCGTCAAGCACTTCTCCGACTACGATCAGCGCTGTCTTGGTGACATCCGCCTCGCGTGCAGTCTGTTCCAGCGTTCCTACTGTGCAGCGAAGTACTTTCTGTTCCGGCCAGGTCGCTTTATAAACAATCGCTGCCGGTGTATCTTCGCTGTATCCGCCTTCGATCAATTCTGCTGAAAGTTCCTTTAACAGTCCTGTGCTCAAGAATAAAACCATCGTCGCCTGATGTGCCGCAAAGCTTCTGACTGACTCTTTCTCCGGCACTGGTGTCCTTCCCGCCATTCTCGTGATCACGACAGACTGAGAGATCCCCGGCAAGGTATACTCTGCTTCCAGTGCTGCCGCAGCTCCGCAAAATGAACTGACACCCGGACAATCTTCATATGGTATCTCAAGTTTCTTCAGTTCATCCATCTGCTCTCGGATCGCACCATAAAGGCAAGGATCTCCTGTATGCAGACGTACGATTTCTTTTCCGTCCCCATAGCCCTTCACCATCACTTCTAACACTTCTTCCAATGTCATCTTTGCACTATTATATATCTTGCACTTTTCTTTACACAGTTTAAGTAATCCCGGGTTCACAAGAGAACCCGCATAGATCACGATGTCTGCTTCTTTCAAAAGTCTTTGTCCGCGTACTGTGATCAGATCTTCTGCTCCCGGACCTGCTCCTACAAATGTAATCATAATTCTTCCTGCCTTTTCTATCTTTTCCTATCTTTTACAATTAGAAGGGAATAGTATCCCGCATCTTCTGAAATCTCTTCCACCGATCGGACAATACGTTCGTCGTCCATTCCACAGTTTTCTACAAGACAGATATCCTGACTGCTCCCCTGTAAAAACTCTTTTATCTGTCCCATCTTTTTCCCGGTCTTCATCAAAATCTTTGTTCCCGATAACTGCAGACCCTCTCCTGCCTCATAAGAGCCCGGTAAAATATGAATCTGCTCTTCCTGTTCTCCAAGTGGCTGATTCAGTCTTGCAGCTGCTGCACAAAAAGATGGGATTCCTGAAACAGTTCCAACAGGATACCCCTGTTGCTCGATCATCTGTTCCACATACATACAAGTGGAATAAACCGTCGGATCTCCTATGGTTAAAAATGCTATACTGTACCCTTGTTCAAGGAATTGCCCTATCGTTTCCGCGCCTTTTGCATGAATCTTTCTCAGCACCTTTTTGTCCTTAATCATCGGCATTGGCAGAAAGAGAATCTGCTTTTTCTCAATCTCCGGAACTGCTTGTACTGCAATCTGATATGCCGTACAGACTTCTAAATATCTTAACGCCTTGTTCTCTTTTCCATTTTGCTCAAGCAACATGGGTTCTGTCAATTCTCTATCAGAAATCGGAAGTACTATTATCTCGCATTCCCTGATCTTTCGAACTGCTTTCAATGTCATCAGTTCCGGATCTCCCGGTCCTACTCCGATTCCATAAAATATTCCCGTCTGTCTCATCTATCCTCCTGTATTTTCATCAACAACTCATCCGCATTTTCTGACTTTCCAAGAATTCCATCCTCTGTTGAAAATAAAATCACACCGATTTCCAATTCTTCTCCTGCTCTGT
>ERZ773103.1647-NODE-1647-length-23018-cov-3.251492_pt1 | contig 23018 bp, 21 predicted proteins | sample MGYA00511118_ERZ773103 | MGnify/ENA primary metagenome ERZ773103 (study PRJEB29015, sample SAMEA2737821) | human gut metagenome | biome: human gut; feature: human-associated habitat; material: faeces | place: China | collected 2012 ... | reverse complement strand
CTTCACTGCCGGATACGTCTACGATGTGAACAATGAGGCGGCAGCGATCAATGTGCCGGAGAAAGTCGTGGCCAAGGCCGACACCCTCGGAGGCACCTTCAATAATGCCGGGAATGTCTGCCATTACAAAGCTCTCGCCCTCGCCCAGATAGACAACACCCAGATTGGGGAACAGTGTAGTAAAGTGATAGTTGGCGATTTTCGGATGGGCGCCGGAAACTACGCTCAGCAGTGTCGATTTTCCTACATTGGGGAAGCCTACAAGGCCAACGTCGGCCAGCAGCTTCAGCTCCAAAATGACGTCGTGGCTTTCGCCGGGGAGGCCCGCCTTGGCAAAGCGGGGCGCTTGCCGGGTGGGGGTCGCAAAGCGCTGATTGCCCCAGCCGCCACGGCCGCCCTTGGCCAGTACAAAGTCCTGCTGATCAGACATGTCATGGATGACCTCACCGGTTTCTGCATCCCGAACCACAGTGCCCAGAGGCACAGAGATGATCAGGTCGTCGCCGTTGCGGCCCTTCATATTGCTGCCGCGGCCGTTGCCGCCGGGCTGAGCGGTATATTTGCGCTTATAGCGGAAATCCATCAGGGTGGTCATGCCGGTATCGACCCGCAGCACCACACTGCCACCGTGACCGCCATCACCACCGTCAGGGCCGCCAGCGGCGATATACTTTTCACGCAGGAAGGACATGCAGCCGTTGCCGCCGTGGCCGGCCTGCACGAAGATCCGTACTTTATCGACAAATTGTGCCATGGTTATTCTCCTTTTGTGTAGTGCTGGAAGACGGGAGGCGGGGATGCCGCCCTTCGACAAAAATGGACAGACAGATGAAAAAGAGGGTGCATAACGCACCCTCCTGTTTTCAGCAAATTACTGCTCGGCTACCTCGTAGACGGAGACCTTCTTGCGATCTCTGCCCAGACGCTCGAACCGAACCACGCCGTCAACACGGGCGTAGATGGTGTCGTCGCTGCCGATACCCACGCCCTGACCGGGATGGATATGGGTGCCTCTCTGGCGAACCAGAATGTTGCCGGCCTCGACCTTCTGACCGTCAGCGCGCTTTACGCCCAGACGCTTGGACTCGGAATCACGGCCGTTCTTGGTGGAACCGCCGCCCTTATGGTGGGCGAAGAACTGAATACCAATCTTAAGCATGAATTACACCTCCAAAACCGTTATATGGTGGGGATTTTCATTGGAAAGCTCACGGAGATACAGGTAAAGGCCCTGTATCACAGCCTCGCAGCTGCCTGCATTGGGGCAGGGGGAGGGAAGCGTAAGCTGAATTGTGGCGGTTTTTTCGTGGACGGAGACCTCCGCCCCGGCATGGAGCACATCGTTGATAGTGCACTCGGCCAACCGGACAGCCGATGTAACAGCGGCGCAGACAATGTCTTCGCCGGCTTCGGCATAGCCGCTATGGCCTTGACAGGTAAATCCCAGAAGCCTGCCCTGCCTGCGATGAAACCGAATGGTAGTCATTAGACAGAGATCTTCTCAATCTGGACTGCGGTGTAGGGCTGACGATGGCCCTTCTTGGAAGCGGAGCCCTTCTTGGGACGATACTTGAGAACGGTGATCTTCTTGCCCTTGCCGTTACGAACGACCTTGGCCTCCACCTTAGCGCCCTCAATTGCGGGGGTACCGAACTTGCTGTTCTCGCCGTCAACGATGGCCAGAACCTGATCGAACACAACAGCCTCGCCGGCCTCGGCGTTCAGCTTCTCGATATAGACCAGCTGACCCTCAGTAACGTTGTACTGCTTGCCGCCGGTAACAATGATTGCCTGCATGTGCTTTGCACCTGCCTTTACATTAGTCTCGCTCTGGAGGCGGTGCCCGAAAAAGGGCATACTTAAAAAAGCCTCTTCAATGCGGCTCATAGATTATACCACTTGGGAAAGAATGTGTCAAGTAGAAAGTGCGTATTTTCTTTGTATTTCAGGTTTTTATGATTATTCCCAGTCATCATCCATGTGGTCATCCTCCATATCATCGTGATGATAATCGTCACCCATCACTTCGCCCACACGCATGCGCCGCTGGAGCTTCATCTGTTCCACTGCCTGATGGATGATCTCCTTGGTCTCACGGGGATGCTTGATGTTCCGAAGCTCCAGAACAGGGCAGGATTTATCCGAGGACTGGACAGTCACGGTGCCAACGCCAAAGATCCGCTGTCCCAGAGAGATCTTCATGGAGAGATCCCGAACACGGTACAGAAGAATTTCTTCACAGCGGGTGCTCAACAGGCCGGTTTCCAGAAACAGCCGATCTTCACTAAGGGAATAACGGGTAAGCGACAGCGGGAGGCCCAGTCGGCGGCGGCGGTCACTCCACAGGTATTCAAGGCTTTTCATAATCATTTCCTCCTTCTGGGACAGACAATGTCCCAATATGATCTTTCAGGGATAAATGGAGCTCCAGTACCAGATAGAGCAGCAGCAGGCCATAGATCGCGGCGACCAGTTCCAGCGACAAAATGCCGGTCCCGCCAAAGAGATACAGGTGATAACTGAGAAGTCCGCCGGTCATTAAAATGACCGGTACATGGAGCCTGCGGGGGTAAAGTGCTGCATAGCAAAGGGAGAGCATTTCGGCCAGATAAAAATACCGTTCGTGCATTTTGGGCAGCAGCCATGGGATCATCAGGCTGAAGATGAGGCCAAGAGCCAGCAGCTCACGACCTTGAAGGGCTGAGGCATGAATGAGAAAATACACAATGGCAAACACCGTGAGGCAGAGCGCCAGCAATACGGCCCCCTGTGCAAAATTATCATAATAGTTGTTGCCGATCAAGCTCCAAAAGGAGGGGGCGCTGAGCGTCAGATAGGGGTAGGACTGGGTCTGCCCCAGATAGATGGAAAAGGTATTGGCAAGACTTCTCCCGCCCAGCAGCGCCGGAATGGTGACGCCCACAAAAGCGGCTGGAAATACCCAAATGTCCCGAAGCCGGATCATCTGGCATACCAACAGAAAGGCCAGAATGGGCAGAAGAAAAACCGACTGAAGCTTAAAACTCAGGGACAGGGCAAAGAGCAGGTAGCACTGCCATGACTTTTTCTGAAATCCACAATATAGTCCCCAGATCGCCAGTGCGCCATAAACGCTGTCACACTGTCCCCAGTAGGCGGAGTTCAGCCATGTGGTGGGGCAGAACAGGGCGGCCAGCAGAACAAAAAGCGGCACGGTATCTTTTGCGGTAAAATGCTTTGCAAGATACGCAAGACCAAGAGCGGCGGCAGCGTCTGCGATGACCGAAAAAATTTTGATGCAGTAGAGATCATAAAAGGGCAGCCGGGAGATCAGCAGCAGCAAATAGAGATAGGGCATATTGTAATCCCCAATGGGGGTGGACAGTGCGGCACCGGCTCCCATCCCACGCATGGAGGATACCCAATGGGAAAGAAAGGAGGTATAATCTCCGGAAATATAATCAAATAGAGAGATCCGAAGACACAGGGCAAAGTAGATACCCAAAAGCGCAAGTCCGGTATGCGCCGGTCGGGAAAACAGCGGCCATTTCAGCAGCACCACGCCGCAGCAAAGCAAAATGATCAGCATCCAGAAGAAAGCATGCAGTACATTGCCCAATCCTGCTGTCAGGCCGCTTACCGATAAGATTGCAGCCAGCACTGCGCCGAAGAAGCCTGCAAGAATACATAAAATTCTGCACATCCGGGAAGCGGAGTCGGAAGAAGTCAAGGAATCACCGCCTGAATTTCAGATTGAAGATATTATACCATAAATTTCAGGGGTTGAAAACCCTGCATAAAACGATCTCCCAGCGTACTGCATAAGTACACTGGGAGATGAGAAAATGAAATTAGCCGACCAGCTCAGCGGTATCCTTTGCGATCATCAGCTCTTCGTTGGTGGGGATCACCAGAACCTTGACCTTTGCACCATCGGGGGAGACGATGCGCTCCTCGCCGCGGATGTTGTTCTTTTCGGGATCAATCTCGATGCCCATGAACTGCAGGCCGTCTACAAAGTGCAGACGCATGTCAGCGGAGTTCTCGCCAACACCGGCGGTGAACACAACAGCGTCCACACCACCCATAGCGGCAGCATACTCAGCGATCATCTTGCGGACACCATACTCAAAGACCTCAACGGCCAGAGCGGCACGCTGGTTGCCCTCGGCGGCAGCGTTGTCGAGATCACGGAAGTCGGAGGAAACGCCGGAGATGCCCAGCACGCCGGACTTCTTGTTCAGGGTGGTCATCATGTCGGCCATGGACATATTGTACTTCTTCATGATGAACTCCATGATGCCGGCATCCATATCGCCGGAACGGGTGCCCATGGGCAGACCGGCCAGAGGCGTCAGACCCATGGAGGTGTCAACGCTCTTGCCGCCGTCAATGGCAGTGATGGAGGAACCGTTGCCCAGATGGCAGGAAACGATCTTCAGCTCTTCGATGGGCTTGCCGAGAATCTCAGCGCAGCGCTGGGAAACATAGCGATGAGAGGTGCCGTGGAAGCCGTAGCGGCGCATCTTGTCATTCTCGTAATACTCATAGGGAATGGCATAGGTGTAAGCCTTTGCGGGCATGGTCTGATGGAAAGCGGTGTCGAATACAGCTACCATGGGAACGCCGGGCATCTTCTCCTGGCATGCCTTGATGCCAATGATGTTTGCGGGGTTATGCAGAGGAGCCAGCGGATTGCACTCTTCGATTGCAGCCATGACCTCATCGGTGATGACCACGGAGGAGGCAAACTTCTCGCCGCCATGGACCACACGGTGGCCAACTGCGTCGATCTCCTTCATGGAAGCGATCACGCCGTTCTTGGGATCAACCAGTGCGTCCAGTACAGCTGCAATGGCCTCGGCATGGGTGGGCATGGCAACGTCAACAGCGTCCAGCTTTTCCTTGCCCTCGACCTGAGGCTTATAGGTGAACTTGCCGTCGATACCGATACGCTCGCACAGACCCTTGGCCAGAAGATCGCCAGTGGCGGGGTTCAGCAGCTGATACTTGAGGGAGGAGCTGCCGGCATTGATAACTAATACGTTCATGAATGTCATCTCCTAAAAGTATTTCTTTTGTTGCAAATATATCGCTCCCCGGGTACAATAGAGAAAGAATACCCCGGGCGCCCATACTCCATTACATTCTAGTACAAAAATGCCCGGAGGACAACTGTTATTTTACCCAATTTCATCATTTTGGAGGATTTTTTTCGTGAGGACTGCCGGAATTATCTGCGAATATAACCCCTTTCACCGTGGGCATTTGCTTCAGATCGAGAAAACAAGAGAAATGATCGGAACGGATGGCGCAATCGTATGCCTGATGAGCGGTTTTTATGTGCAGCGGGGGGAGCCTGCACTGTTTCCGCCTGCAGTCCGGGCAGAGGCGGCAGTGCGCAGTGGCGCAGATCTGGTATTGGAGCTGCCCATTACAGCGGCGGTGAATGCGGCCGGATATTTTGCGGAAAAAGCGGTGTGGTGCCTTGATCAGACCGGATGTATCGATGTTTTGTCCTTTGGCAGCGAGTGTGGTGAGGTGGAGCCGCTGGATGCTCTGGCGGAAGCGCTGGAGCGTCCGCAGTTTCAGCAGGAACTGAAAATTTCGCTTGAGAGCGGATGCTCCTTTGCTGCGGCACGCACCAGAGCACTTATTGCCATGGGGCTGGATGGGGAGCTTTTGGAGCTGCCCAATAATGCACTTGGGGTAGAGTACCTTCGGGCGATTCGACAGGTTGGAGGCACGATGGTGCCGTTTACGTTCCAAAGGGATCGCAGTATCCCGTCTGCGGGGGAGCTCCGTAGTCTGCTGACCGCCAAAAGGATATCAAATGATTGCGGTATACATTATAATAGTAAGCGGATAGATGCAGAACGATTGAATATTGCGGTGCCGGATGCGATGCGCAGCATACCCGTTTCCGCTCTTTACAAGAAGGAAATGATGCACACCATGGAGTGCGGGGAGAAGGCCATGCGGGCGGTGCTCCGCAGTCTGCCGGATGCAGCCTTTGAGCGGATGGCATTTGAGTCCGAGGGAATTTACAGCAAGGTACGGAAGGCGTGCCGCAGGGAGTGCTCTGTAGAGAATATCATAATGGCCTGCAAGTCCCGACGGTTTGCCTACAGCCGCCTTCGCAGAACACTGATGTGTCTGTTCCTTGGCCTGACAGAACAGGATATGCAGCGGGAGCTTCCATACCTGCGTGTACTTGCGTTCAATGATCGAGGGCGGCAGGTGCTTTCCATGGCACGGAAGAAGAGCAGGATACCGATGGTTGCAGGTGCAGTGCCAAGGGATGAACAATCACAGGCGTACTTTCAGCTGGAGCAACGGGCTGCGGATCTCTATACACTGTTTGGTGTGCCGGGATCGGAGGAGCGGTTTCATATGCTGAAAAGCGCAAGACCGATCTACGTGGAAGCGGATCAAGGAGCAGGGTAAAATACAGAAATATCCATTGACATTTTGAAATGATGGTGGTATACATTGCTTGAAAGTGTAAAAAGCATGTAATTGGATGTTGTATCATCTATATGCGTGAGGATTTGAAGACCTACTTTTTCATATGATTCAGATCGGGAAATTTTCATAGATGTCCCCAAGGGAGCGGAATGAAAATATGAAGCATCGGCAATACCATACAAAGAAGAATCGAAACAATACCGGCTGGGCAGGACGGACAGGGCTGATTTTATTGGCGCTGCTGGTTTTGCTACAGCCTGTACTTACCTATAGCGGCCTTGCGGCGGATGTATCTTCTCAGCTGGAGGAAAGCGGCGTGGATGCGGCCATTGTTCCGGAAGATTCGGAGGCTGATATTCCGTCATCGGAGGAATCCTCCGTAGAACCTACAGAGGATGTTCCGAAGCCTGCGGACAGCGTCCCCGGATCGGCGGATGATACGCCGGAACCAACGGACGATGTGCCGACACCCACAGAGACTCCGACGCAGGAATCTGTGGCACCGAACGGTAATGCGGAGACACAGCCGGATACAGGCACGGAAATGGTGCAGGTTCGTATTCACGATATGGATTGGGACGGAACGGAGATTCTGGACTCTGAGCAGAAGTGCCTTACGCTGGAGCTTGCCTCCGGGACAGATCTGCTCTATGTTTTTCAGTCACAGGGAACGCTGATCGGAACCGGTGAAATGCAGAAAAAGGCCAGTGAGCTTCTTTACTACTGGCAGGATGGCAGCGGCCAGAAGCAGCGCTATCGGGATTTGAGCCAACCGGTTCTGGAGGATTTGGATCTCTACACCTATCGCTACCGGCTGAGTATTTACGGCGCAGAAGCGCTGCTAGCCATTACACCGGATGAGGACAGTGCTTCTGAAAAATCTGATACTGCGCTTCTGACGCTGACGGTCCGTGAGGGACAGCCTGTTGCAGAAAGTGCGCTGACTGCGGGCGGCACCGATTTGGCACAGCTTTCGTGGATGGATCAGAGCAACGGGGAAGCACTGGATCCCATGGCGCTGATGGCTTCCGGGCTGACGGCCAATCTCAATGTGACCGCGGCGGATACCTCCGATGCGGAGATCGAGGATCGTGCTGCAACAGGCACGGATTCGGCACAGGTCTATTGCTATGTGGCAATCGATGGGGAATGGAAACAGGCTGCACAGCTTACCACCACCATGCGGCCCGATTGGTGGAGAACAAGCAACGGCTACCGCTATACGGTGTCTGCAAATGAACTCTATGATGTGTACAAGGACTACGGGCTCACTCAGGCGGATCTGGCGGATCTGAACGGGAAGCTGATCTTTCCGCACACGGATTCCTATGACCCGTCCCATATCTGGGCGGATACGCCGGCAAAACAGGTGGACGGAGCTTGGTGGATCCCTGTCAGTGCACGCAGCACCAGCTATATTTACTATATGCCGAACAACCGGGTGGGCAGCGAGTCGTATTTTTCGAACTTCTGCGATACAATGGACAGTGTAAAAATAACGGCCAACGGATTTTTCCATTTAGACGTGTTGGATCCTCAGCAGCTGCTGGGCAGTGATGTGACTTTGCCGGAGGAACAGCTGATTGCCCCCGGCAGTGGAGCAGAGGTGACGCTTCCGGTTTCGGATGCAGTGGAATGGCTGGTTCGCAATAAAACCACCAATGCACGGCTGGATAAAGACGTGGATTATACGGTGACAGAGTCTGATGGAAAGCTTACCTTTCACTTTGATTCGCTGTCCTGCCCCATTAGAATTGTGGCGACGCCGACCGGCGATGCATTGTATTCCGTGGAGTATCGTGCGGATGTGACCCCAAGCCTGACGAAGCTGGGGCAGTTTGAAGCCGGTGTGCAGAAAATAATTCAAAACGGCGCAGTGTATGGTCAGGTGACCTATACCATGCCGAAAATTGACCTGTCCGAAAGCTACCGAATCCTAAGCCCGGACAATGATTATGCGGAGCTGTATTACAGCGGAACTGACCCGAAGCAGCGCCGTGTTTATTACACATTTCAGGGTTGGAGAGTGGGAAACTCAGACACCATTTTGCAGCCGGGCATTTATACGGGATCCCAGATTGAACAATATATGGGAGAAGACAATATCTTGGAGCTGAACGCCGTATGGGCAGGTAAGGACGGCGGTACATGCGACCGTGTTGCAACGGTCAACTTCTTCGTAAATCTGGCCTGTGAGATCATGGACAATACCGGCAACGGATATCAGCCCAACCCGGGGAGTGCCTTTGGCGGCTCAGTTTATGCTACCCGTATCTATGGCGGCGAGAAGGTTCCATACAGCACCATGCAGAATAAGCTGGATATACAGATCATCGCACCGCCCGAGGGGGCTGATACTGCCTATGATGTAGACGCAAAGCTGAGAGCTACTGTGGATACGCCTGTTTCAGATGAAGCTGGAACCTATTCCCTTCAGATGGAGAGCTTCCCGTCGGATGAATATGTGTTTAACGAGCTACGGAGTGCCGGTACGGTGATTTCTCTGGACGGCAAGGAAATTCCAACGGAGCAGCTCAACACCGACAACTTCCAGATCCGCTGGTATGTGCTGAAATATGAACACAGCGATGGCTGGCATGTAGACGGTATTCTGGTGGCAAAGGAAGCACAGCTGGTGATTAGGAAGACCTTTGCCGGCGATGCGGCGGCAATGGAGGAGATCAAAAAGCAGAAGGAGCCCTTCTATCTGGCAGTGAACCATCTGGGTGATAATGAGGAGGTAGAGGACTATCACCTGACGCTGGATGCGCGCGATGAGGTGAACAACGTCACGGACGTAGGTTATACGGAGTACGATGCTGCAACGCATACCTACACATGGGTATTGGGGGTACGCCAGGGGAGAACCTACACGGTTCAGGAATGCAACTATACTCTGGATGCTACACAGTGGAATCATACCAATCGTTACCGGATTCGGAATGCACCCGGGGAGACAACTGCGGAAGAAGCATGGAAAAATTATGATTCTCACAGTGAGGTAAAGGTGGTAGCGGAAGCGTATGCGGCAGATTTGCCGGAGGCGTCCTACCAGACGGTGGAATTTGAAAATCTCTATGTTAAAGCCGGACTGCTGACGGTACATAAAGTGGATTCGGTGACCAACAACGGACTGAAAAACGTGTCCTTCCGGCTGTCGCTGGAAAACGGAAATCCTTTGAAGCTGTATCAGATGCCCGGCACCAGCTATTATTCCACAGACAATAATGCGGTGGATGATGGCTATACCGTTCCGGCTCCGGACAATACGATTACGACCGATGCCAACGGCTATTTTTACGTCCGGCTGGGGATTTTTGGGGAAGCGGCCACTTCGGAAAGCTACATACTGGAGGAGGAAATTCCCACCGGCTATGAGGGCGCAAAGAAGATCCGTATTGAAGTGACGGATAATGGAACGATCCGGATGGCAGAGGAAGTACTGGAATCCACAGTGGACGGCAATAATGAATGGATTCAGGGAGAAGGCACGACAACGCTGACGCTGCTGAACCGCTCCAAGCTGCTGACCGAGGTAAAGGCGGAGAAAAAATGGGAGGAAACGCCTGAGGAACGGAAGCTTCCGGTAACGGTAGAACTGCTGTGCAATGGCATACGCTTGCGGGGCGACTATGTGCAGGAGCTGAGTGCGGACAACAATTGGACGTATTCGTGGGAGAACCTTCCACTATTTGTGGACGGTGGAATGGCACAGTATACCATCCGTGAGATCGCCATCGGAGAAGAGGATTATGATGCCGCAGAGCCTGGCGGTTATGCGGATTATCTGGTGGAGTACGATGCTGCCCGATACAAGGAGGGCACGGAAGGCGACTACAACAGGCTTAATGGTTATTGGAAAGCGGAGGATGGAACGTTACATTATGCTGACCATGCGCTTCTGGTGGTGCACAACAGTGAGAATACCGGGAAAATTGCCTTTGAGAAATTTGGCGATTCCGGCGAGGGAATCGCTGGCGCACAGTTTGGCCTGTATGCGGATCGAGCATGCACAAAGCGATTGGATAGTGCGGTTTCCAGCGCAGGCGGTTTTGTGGAGTTCCCGGCTCAAACCAAAGGCACCTACTATGTCAAAGAGATCACGGCCCCGCCCGGATATGCGCTGGACGATATGGTTTATACTGTTGTTGTTAAGAACGGACGGGCAAGTATGACAGATGATAATGGAGATCCCGTTGAGACCGTTGTCAACCACACTGCGGTGGCCTTGATGCTGCGGAAAACCGATGCAGCGGGGAATCTTCTTTACGGCGCTGTTTTCACGGTATACCGGCAGGAAGCGGATGGCAGCGAGACGACATATGGAACCTATACAACCGGTCAGGATGGCTCTGTGGCAACCAGAAGACTGGAGCAGGGGACATACCGGATCGAAGAGACCACAGCACCGCCGGGGTTCCGTCCCCGGACGGATTCCTTCCGCATTGATGTTGCAAATGGCGGGATTACAGCTGACCCGACATCTACTGACCTGACGGAATGGACATTTGCGGCAGAAGAGGAACATGCCTATTCCCTGACTGTCATGAACCATGCTATGTATCAGCTGCCCAACGCTGGCGGCAGAGGCATTGGATGGCCCACGGCAATGGGCGTGCTGCTCATGTGTGGGGCAGCTGCCGGATATCTTCTGTGGCTGCGCCGGAGAGGGCGCACCCAAGGGATGTAAGGCGGGAAACCGCTATCGCATAAATACATCGTAAAAAGACGGAACGGAAGGCACGCCGGCACCTTGTGCGCTATGGCCGGAAAAGTTCCCCTGAAGTAAGAAAGGACGATGGAAATGAAGAAAATCTGGAAACGCCTGGGCGCTGTGCTGCTGACGGCAGCGCTGGCGCTGGGGCTGACAGCCGGAGCGTGGGCTGTCGATGAGGCCGGTGACAACGCAGCGGCACCCTTTACGAAACAGGCGACTGTAACAGTCAGTGGGCTTGCTGACGGTGACACGGTTCATGCATACAAGCTGGTGAGCTATGACAGCAGCTTTAACGACTATGTGTTTCAGACGGACTTTGAGACGTTTATAGGCAGCTACGATGGCCTCACCGGCAGTAACGCAGAGGAAAAGCTTGCGAACTGCGCCAATGTGACAAAGCTGCTGGAAGACTATGCAGCGGCTGTAGCGGCGGGAACCTATGCGCTGCCATTGCCAAGCGCTTTTGAGACCGCAGCGAATACTACAGTGAGCATGACGCTGGAGTCGGGCTATTATCTACTGCTTGCAGGCACCACTGCCGGTAACAGCAAGGTGTATCAGCCCATGTCCGTGTTTGCCAAGGTAGAAGGGGACAAGCTCATTGTCTATGGCGGCGGAGATGACACAAACGGACAGGAGAATGCGCTGAGCATCAACGTCAAGAGTGAGGATGGCCCTGTCATTGACAAAAAGGTCAACGCAACCCGGGGAGCGGGAAAGGCCATTGAATGGAGAACAACGGCGGCTGCCGGAATCGGAGAGACCGCAAAGTTCTACGTTCAGGTGACGATCCCGTATTATCAGAACATTACCACCATGCAGATGCAGCTCCATGATACTATGACCGCAATGGCATATACAGATGGCTCCATGAAGGTGTATACCGAGGGCCCGGATGCAAACGGTGATTTTGATGACCGTAAGCTTCTTGGTGTAGATGGTGCAGTCGTAGAGAATCCTGGAACCTATACAGACGGCAAGCAGGAACTGACCTTTACACTGGATTATGCCAAGATCATGGACAGCGCACAGGCAGCGAAGAACATCTGGATCTACTACGAAGCCGTAGTGCAGCCGGATGCAGCAAATGGCACCGATGTGCACAGTGCTGCCAACGAGGCCTATCTCACCTATACCACGGCAGTTGGCAACAGCCAGAGCACAGATAGAAAGCGTACCACGGTTTATAACTACGAATTTAAGCTGAATAAGCGCACAGAAAATCAGGCAACATCTTTGGCCGGTGCCGGCTTTACGCTGTATAGCGATGAAAATTGCACACAGCCGATCTCCTTCGTAAAGACTGGGGAGTATTACCGTCCTGCCGTTGGGACGGAGGCTGGCGCTGTGAAGGAGATCACAGCAGACTTTCTGGTCATCGGATTGGATGCCAACACCTACTATGTAAAGGAGACCACCACCCCCAACGGCTACTTCCAGCCCGAAGGTGCCTTCCAGCTGGTTCTGACCTCTGACATGGAGGGGCAGATCCTTTCCGACAGCTTGGATGGAAGCAAGTGCGATTTTGCAGCACTGGCAGAGGCGGATCATAGCCTGATCGCAGAAAAGACGGTAAATCTGAAAGACCACAGCTGGCGCTTTGTTGTGACCTTGAAGAATAATTCCACCCCGCTGCTGCCCACCACCGGCGGTCCCGGCACTGTGGCCATCAGCATTGCAGGCGTATTGCTGATGATCCTCGGCGCGGCCCTGTATATGGGGTACCGGAAAAAGCGTGCACAGAACTGATCCTGTGCAGAATCCATAAAAATGCCAATGCTCCGGGGCGGGCCTCCTGCCCCGGAGCCGCAGCGGTAAGGAGAGACCCATGAGAAAAAGTAAAGCAATGCCTATTTTGTTTTTTCTGGTTTTCCTCGTGGGCCTCTCCCTGCTGCTGTATCCCATGTTTGCAGACCGCTGGAACCAGCGGCGGATGGATGGGGTCATAGAGAATTATGTGCAGACCGCAGAAGCGGTTGATTCGGCGCAAGCCCAGCAGTGGCTGCTGCGGGCCCAAGAATACAACCAGACTCTGGAGGGCAAGGGGGTACCGGACGCCTTTGCGGAGACCACCCCGGAGGAGGACAGCGACTATTTGTCACAGCTGAGCTTTTCGGAGGACGGGGTCATGGGATACCTTGAGATCCCGACCATTTCGGTGAGCTTGCCCATCTATCATGGAACCGGAACAGAATCCCTCAGCAAAGGCGCAGGTCATCTGCAGGGGTCGGCACTGCCGGTGGGGGGGAAGAGTACCCACTGCGTGATCTCGGCCCACCGGGGGCTGCCCTCTGCGGCCATGTTCACGGATCTTGACCAGCTGAAGGAGGGAGATCATTTTTATCTCTCGGTGCTGGATCAGACGCTCTGCTATGAGGTGGATGATATCTGCGTGGTGGAGCCGGAGGAGACGGATTCCCTGAATGTTGTGCCCGGGGAGGATCTGGTGACACTGGTTACCTGTACGCCCTACGGGATCAATACCCAGCGGCTGCTGGTGCGGGGACATCGGGTGGACTATGTGCCGGAAACCGCTGTCAGCGAGGCGCAGGATCCTGCTCGCTCGGTCTATACCCATTATGGTCTGTGGATCGCTGCGGGACTGGGGATCACGGCGCTGTTTATTCTGCTGCTGTGGCTGTGGATGCGCCGCAGCATGCGGAAGGATAATGACCCGGGAGAATGCCCATGAAGAAGAAAATACTTGGTATTCTGATCCCGGTGCTGATTTTCCTGACCGGTCTTGGGGTACTGCTCTATCCGGTGTTCAGTGACCTGTGGAATCAGCATCGACAAAATCGTCTGATGACCGACTATACAAATACCGTAACAGACATGGAGGACGCAGAGCGAAATGCGCTCTGGAGTGCGGCGGTTCAGTATAATCAAGGATTGCAGGCGGCGCCGCAAGACGCTTTTACCGGAGCGGATCCGGGGCCGAAGGATCCCTATTGGAGCCTGCTGGATCCGGACGGTACCGGCGTGATGGGATACTTGGAGATCCCGAAAATCAGTCTGCGGCTGCCGATTTACCACGGTACCGGTGATGCGGCGCTGCAAAAGGGGATCGGTCATTTGGCCGGAACGTCGCTGCCGGTGGGTGGCAGTGGTACCCACTGCGTGCTTTCCGGCCATAGAGGGCTGCCTTCTGCGCTGTTGTTTACAGACTTGGATCAGCTGGAAACGGGGGATACCTTTACTTTGTATGTGCTGGATCAAAGGCTCTCGTATCAGGTGGATCAGATTCTGGTGGTTGAGCCGGAGGATGTGTCGGCACTGGCCCCGGAGGATGGAAAAGATTATGTGACTTTGGTGACCTGTACACCCTATGGGGTCAATACCCATCGGCTTTTGGTACGGGGCAGCAGAATAGAGGATACACAGGAGCCTGTGCCGGAAGTAACGAACCTTCAGGTAGCGGCAAAGGCTTTTGGCTGGAAGGGAAAGCTGCTGCTGGCCCTTCTGGGACTTGGCGCTGTGTGGATCGCAGTGCATGTGCTGCGAAAGCGGCGCACCGGATAAAGAAAGAAGGCGTATGCGGATGGACAGAAAACGGCTGGGGACGCTTTTGTGCGGTGCGGTGTTCTGTGTGATGGCGGCGCTGGTGCAGCTGACTCCGGCATGGGCGGCAGAATTGGCGGATCCTGCGCAAAAGGTCAGTCTTACCATAGAGGCTCAGCAGAACGGCAGGGCAGTTAGTGGGATGGGGCTGTCTTTGCGTCGTGTGGCTGAGATGGATGCGAGGGGACGGTTTGCACTGATGGGATCCTATCAATCCTCCGGTGTATCTGTAGATGGTCTCACATCATCGAGCCAGTGGAATCAGGCGGCAAAGGAGCTAAATGACTTTGCAGCGGAGGAATCTATTCCGGCAGATGTTTGGACTGTGACAGAGGGTCAAGGCGTCTGCACGATAGATGGACTGGAATCCGGCCTGTATCTGGTGGCGGCGGAGACGCTGAAAACTACGGAGGGGCGCTATGATGCAGCACCTTTTCTCGTTGCGCTGCCAATGCTGGAAAATGAAGCGTGGGATTATGCTCCAACTGTGATGCCGAAGATACAATTTACGGCGGTGCCTGTATTGCCGGAGCCCAGTGCACCGGTAAGCCCGGAGCCAAGCGGACCGGTAAGCCCGGAGCCCAGTGCGCCGGTAAGTCCGGAGCCCAGCAGTCCGGTAAACCCGGAGCCCAGCAGTCCGGTAAACCCGGAGCCCAGTGCGCCGGTAAGTCCGGAGCCTAGCAGTCCGGTAAGTCCGGAACCAAGTGAGCCGGTAAGCCCGGAGCCAAGCGAGCCGGCTAGTCCGGAGCCAAGCGGGCCGGTAAGCCCGGAGCCGGAAAGCTCGGCATCGCCAAGCCCAAGCGGTCAGCCGGCGGCATCTCCCACGCCCAGCCCCGGCGCAAACGAGGGACTGCCGCAGACGGGCCAGCTGAATTGGCCGATTCCCCTACTGGCACTGTTGGGTATGCTCCTCGCTGCGGCAGGCTGCTTGCTGCGCAGACGCCATGAATAAACGGCTGGGGAATCTGCTACTTCTGCTGGGGGCACTGTGCATTGCTGCGGCGATATTCCTGACCATCCATAATCGACAGGAGGATCAGCAGGCTGCTGCCACCGCTGAAGCGGTGATGCCGGAGCTTGCGCAGGAGATCCGGCATCAGGCAAAGGAATGGCAGAGTGCAGGACAGACTATTGACGGCAGCGTGGCGGAAAAGCCTGTGCCAGAATCGGATCAGGGCGTTACGGTCGATGGTGTCAGGTATCTGGGTTATTTGGAGATCCCTGCTCTGAATATGCAGCTTCCGGTGCAGATGGATTTTAGCATGGATGCGCTGAAGCTTTCTCCCTGCCGCTATGCCGGCAGCTTTTCGGAGGAGAATCTGGTCATTGCGGCCCATAACTATTCATCATCCTTCGGTGAAATTTCCCGGCTTTCTGCGGGAGACATAGTGACGCTGGTGGATGGGCTGGGAGACCGTCATAGCTATCAGGTGGAGAAGCTTGAAACCCTCTCGCCTGCGGAGACGGAGCGTATGACAGACAGTGGATGGCCCCTGACCCTTTTTACCTGTACCTATGGGGGAGCAAGCCGGACAACGGTTCGGTGCTCAAAAACGGAATAAACGGGGCAATAGCGTCCTGAATCTTGCAAAAACGTGCAGCTTTTCGAGGCTGCACGTTTCTTTTTTTCAATCACCTATTGACATAGTAGGGAAATGGGTATATTATACTGAGCGGGAGGGAATACGATGCTGATTTCAACGCGAGGAAGATACGCCCTTCAGGTGATGTGTGACCTGCTGGAGCATCAATCCGGCGGCTACGTTCCGCTGAAGGAGATCGCTGCACGGCAGGATATCTCTCTGAAATATCTGGAAAGTATCACAAAAATACTGGTACGAGGGGAACTGGTGGAAGCGTCCAGCGGCCGTGGCGGCGGTTATCGTCTGCTGCGGGCGGGAGACGGGTATACCGTGGGGGAGATCCTTCGGTGTACCGAGGGGTCGTTGGCTCCGGTGGCCTGCGTAGAGGAGGATGTAAGCCATTGCTCCCGTCAGGATGCCTGCATGGCCTGCTCTTTGTGGGAAGGCTTGAAGGATGCCATTGACGGCTACCTGGATGGAATCACCCTTCAGGAGCTGTATCAGCGTACCAGAATGCATAGAAAGGAAACGAGTAATCATGGAAAATAAGCTGCTGCTTCAGGTGAACAACGCCTCTGTCCGTGTAGAGGACAAGGAGATCCTGCATCATGTCAATCTGTGTCTTGGGGCTGGGGAGACCCATGTGCTCATGGGCCCCAACGGCACCGGTAAGTCCACTCTGGGCTATACGCTGGCCGGTAACCCCAGATATGAGGTGACGGAGGGCACCATCACCTTCAAGGGGAAGGATATCACCCATGAGGCCCCGGATGTCCGGGCAAGAGACGGTCTGTTCCTTTCTTTCCAGAGTCCGCTGGAGATTCCGGGCATTACCGTCAGCGCCTTTATCCGCTCCGCACTGGAGCAGCGCACAGGCAAGCGGGTTTCCCTCTGGAACTTCAAAAAGGAGCTGAAGGCGGCTATGGCTGTACTTCAGATGGACGAGAGCTATGCGGAGCGGGATCTGAATGTGGGCTTCTCCGGCGGCGAGAAGAAGAAGGCAGAAATGCTCCAGCTTCTCATGCTGAAACCGGATCTTGCAATTCTGGATGAGACGGACTCTGGACTGGACGTAGATGCGGTTCGCATTGTATCTGACGGAATTTCCCAGTTCCAGAAGCAGCACGGTGGTGCACTGCTGATCATCACCCACAGCAACCGGCTCTTGGAGCGGATCCATGTGGACAAGGCCCATGTAATGTACGGTGGCACGCTGGTGGATTCCGGAGATGCGTCTCTGGTACAGCGGATCAACGAAGAGGGCTTTGCGGCCTATGAATCCAGCAAGGGCTGAGAAAGGAACCGGCATATGGAAGAGAAAACCTATGTGGATGACATTGACAGAAGCGTCTATGACATCCGGGATGAAGAGAAAGATGCCTATCGGCTGGAAGCAGGTCTGACACCTGCAATTGTTGAGCAGCTGTCTAAGGAAAAGCATGATCCGGCATGGATGGAGCAGTTCCGGCTGGAATCTCTTCAAATCTATAACGAGACTAAAATGCCCAATTGGGGGCCTCCCATTGACGGGCTGAATATGGACAATATCGTCACCTATGTGCGTCCCAATACCAACATGAAGGCCAAGTGGTCTGAGGTGCCTCAGGACATCAAGGATACCTTTGAGCGGCTGGGCATTCCGCAGGCGGAGCAGAAGTCTTTGGCAGGCGTGGGCGCCCAGTATGATTCGGAGCTGGTTTATCACAATGTCCGGGAAGAAGTGGCGGCACAGGGCGTTGTATATACGGACATGGAAAGCGCACTGACCGGCCCCTATGCAGAGATGGTGCGGAAGCACTTTATGAAGCTGGTAAAGCCCACGGATCATAAGTTTGCGGCCCTCCATGGGGCGGTCTGGTCCGGCGGTTCCTTCGTTTATGTACCAAAGGGCGTAAAGGTGGAGATTCCGCTACAGTCTTATTTCCGGCTCAATGCGCCCGGCGCAGGTCAGTTTGAGCACACGCTGATTATCGTGGACGAAGGAGCAGATCTTCACTTTATTGAGGGATGTTCCGCACCGAAGTACAATGTGGCCAATCTCCATGCGGGCTGTGTAGAGCTGTTTGTTGGCAAGAACGCCCGACTGCGGTACTCCACCATCGAAAACTGGTCGAAGAATATGTATAACCTGAACACCAAGCGCGCACTGGTGGAAGAGGGCGGACGGATCGAGTGGGTGTCCGGTTCCTTTGGCTCTCATGTTTCCTATCTGTATCCTACCAGTATTCTCAATGGTGAAGGGGCACGGATGGAGTATACCGGCATCACCTTTGCCGGCGAGACCCAGAATCTTGATACCGGTGCACGGGTGGTGCACAAGGCACCCAATACCAGCTCTTATATGAATGCACGCTCCATTTCCAAGAGCGGCGGCATCAGTACCTTCCGCAGCTCGGTTACCATTCTGCCGGAGGCCAAGGGAAGCAAGTCCTCGGTATCCTGCCAGTCCCTGATGGTGGACGATGAGAGCCGTTCGGATACGATCCCTGCTATGGATATCCGCACCAGAGACGCCAATGTGGGCCATGAGGCCAGAATTGGAAAGATTTCGGATGAAGCTGTATTCTATCTCATGAGCCGGGGACTCAGCGAGGAGGAGGCCAAGGCGCTGATCGTCAGCGGCTTTGCCGACAATGTATCCAAGGAGCTGCCGCTGGAGTATGCCATTGAGATGAACAACCTTATTCGGCTGGAAATGAAGGGCAGCATCGGCTGATGGAGGGAAAGGAGAATATAATCATGGATCATACCATGCGGATCAATTCGCTTCCATCCATCACATGGAATCGAATGAATATCAATGACGTTACGGTGGATTGGCCGGAGTCATCGGCGCTTACGCCTGTTTTTTCCGGCTGCGAGGCCGTGACTGAAAAGCAGGTCTGCAATGTGCCCACCGGTGCGGGAGCAGCAGCGGATGTGGCCTTTGCTGCGCTTCCTGCCTATGTGGTGCAGGCAAAGGAGGGGGAGCATAAGGAGACCCTTATGGATCTTACCGCCGCAGCGGAGGAAAATGGTGCCGCTGTCCTGCATCTGAAGGCAGAGCGCCATGCAAAGCTGACCGTCTACACCAGAGTGCAGGGAATGGAGCACAGCCATGCAGCACTTCGGCTCCAGCTGGAAGCGGCGGAGGATGCGGAGATCCGGCTGGTGGAGCTTTTGGAGCCCGGCCAGCAGGGGCGGCTGCTCCACGATGTGGGCGGTAATGTGGCCACGAATGCCAAGGTTCAAGTACTGCATCTGTATCTGGGAAAGGGCGATATTTATTCCGGCTGCCGGATGGAACTGCTGGGAGAGGGCGCCGATTTCACCTATGAGGCGGGCTATCTCTGCCAGAACCGGCAGGTACTGGACGTGAATCTGATTGCAAATCACATTGGAAAGAACACCACCTGTAACCTGCGGGCAGATGGCACGCTGAAGGACAGCGCCCAGAAGACCTTCCGTGGCACCATCGATTTTAAGCGGGGCTGCAAGGGCTCGGTTGGCGCAGAGCAGGAGAATGTGCTGCTGCTGGGAGAAGATGTGGTGAATAAAACCATTCCCCTGATCCTCTGTGCAGAGGAGGATGTGCAGGGCGACCACGGCGCATCCATTGGCGAGTTGGATGAGGATACCCTGTTCTTCTTTGGCTCCCGGGGCATTGATCCCCTGACCGCAGAGAATATCCTGACCCGTGAAAAACTTTACCGTCTGGCGGAGACCATGGGACGGGAAGACATGGCACAGTCTGCCCGAGCTGCCATTGAGGAGGTGCTGTAAAATGAACGGATTTGACCGAGACGTCCGGCAGGATTTTCCGCTGCTCAGAGGCTATCAGGAAGCGTATCTGGATAATGCGGCTACGGCACAGCGGCCCCAGTGTGTGCTGGATGCCATGAAGCATTTCTATGAGAACGATAACGCAAATCCGCTGCGGGGCTTTTATCCGCTGAGCCTGCGGGCAACCGAGCAATATGAAAATGCCCGGAAGCGTGTGAGGGAGTTTATCGGAGCGGCAAATGCCAATGAGGTGATTTTTACCCGAAATACCACGGAGAGCCTCAATCTGGTGGCCTACAGCTACGGGCTTTCCAATCTAAAGCCCGGCGATGAGGTGGCAGTTTCCATTTTGGAGCACCACAGCAATATGCTGCCCTGGCAGATGGTATGTCGCAGCACCGGTGCAACCCTCCGATATATGGACTGTGAAATAGATGGGACCCTCACCGATGAGACCATTGAAACGGTGATCAATCCGCATACCAAGATTGTGGCGGTAACCCATGTATCCAACGTATTGGGCTGCGTTTCTCCGGTGGAGAAAATCGTAAAGCGTGCCCATGAAATGGGGGCAGTGGTGGTGCTGGACGGCGCACAGTCCACGCCGCATATGCCGGTGGATGTCAAAAAGCTGGATGTGGATTTTCTGGCCTTTTCCGGTCATAAGCTCATGGGGCCCATGGGCATCGGTGTGCTTTGGGGCAGAATGGAGCTGCTGGACCAGATGCCGCCCTTCCTGACCGGCGGTGAGATGATCGAGTCTGTGACCAGAGATGGGGCCGTCTATGCGGAGGTACCCCACAAGTTTGAGGCGGGCACCGTCAATGCGGGCGGCGCTGTGGGTCTGGCAGCGGCCATTGATTATATCGAAAGCATTGGCTTCCCGGCCATGGAGGCCCAGGAACACAAACTGGTATGTCGGGCTATGGAGGGCATTGCCCAGATCCCGCATGTGCACATTCTGGGGTCGGCAGATCCGGCCAACCACAAGGGAATTGTAAACTTTATTGTGGACGGTGTACATCCCCACGATGTGGCGGAGATCTTAGAGTCTGACGGGGTTAACGTGCGCTCCGGCCATCACTGCGCCCAGCCCCTGCTTCAGCATCTGGGCTGCCGTTCCTCCACGCGTGCCAGCTTTATGTTCTATAACACGGAGGAAGAGGTAGACCGGCTGGTGGAAAGCCTCAAAAATGTTAGAGGGAGGATGGGACTGTGAGCAACCGGAGCTTTTATAACGAAATTTTAACAGAGCACAACCTGCGGCCGGAGCACAAGCATGATCTGCCCTGTGCCAACTGTAGTCTGGACGGGGTAAACCCCAGCTGCGGCGATGAGATCACCCTGAAGCTGCAAGTGGAGGGGGACACCATTGTAGACGGTGCGTTTGTGGGCGACGGCTGCGCCATTTCTCAGGCCTCGGCGGATATCATGCTGGGCATGATCATTGGAAAGAAAAAGGACGAGGCGCTGCATTTGGGTCAGCTGTTCTTTAAGATGATCCGTGGGGAGACCACGGAGGACGAGCTGGAGGAGCTGGAAGAGGCTTCGGCTCTTCAGGATATCTCCCATATGCCAGCCCGCACCAAATGCGCAGTGCTGGGATGGCACACATTAGAGGAAATGTTCAAGCAGCAGTTGGGCTGAACTTTATAAAGCGAAAAAACACCCTAAGAACGGGACATGCGCCCGATCTTAGGGTGTTCGCTTTGCTCATTGGTATTCTGCCTGAATACGCTCCAGAATTTCCGCATCAGCAGGACAGAAGTCATACTGGGGAATTTCAGAAGGGGTGATCCACCGGAGATCATTGTGCTCCAGCAGCTGGGGAATGCCTGCTGCAATGGAGCAGTGATAGAGACTCAGATGAATCGTGAGATCCGGGTATACATGATCCAGCTCCATAAAAAGCGCATGGGGAGAGACTGTAATGCCCAGTTCTTCCCGGCATTCCCGGATCAGCGCCTGAGGCTTTGTTTCACCGGGCTCGACCTTGCCGCCTACAAATTCCCACAATAGCCCGCGGGCCTTATGGGCTGGGCGCTGACAGATCATAAACCGGCTGCCGTCCCAGATCAGGGCGGCGACCACCTGCGTCATGCCTGTGCCTCCAGCTTGGCAAGCCCCAGATTCAGACGGCGAAGGGTCTCCTCACGGCCAAGGATCAGGGCAATTTCAATGGCGCCGCCGGGGGTTACAGACTTGCCGGCAGCGGCAATGCGCAGAGGCCACATGACCTTGCCGATTTTGATGGCTTCTGCTTCAGTGATGGCGTAGAGGGCATCGTGGATGGCATCGTAATTCCACTGGGGGAGTGCAGCCAGCGCCTCAGTCTCGGCTTTCAGAAGTGCAAGAGAACTCTCTGCATTCAGCTTGTTCTTCTTGTTGGTGTAGAGGGCGATGTCGTATTCCGGCAGCTCATTGAAGAAGGAGATCATCTCCGGAATCTGATCCAGACGATCCAGACGGGTCTGGAGCAGCGGAGGAATTTGGGCCTTATCCACATTTTCGGCGGTAATGGCCTTGTCAATCCATGGCTTGGCAGCGGCGGCAAAATCCTCCGGGGTCATTTCCTTGAGATAGGTGCTATTGAAATAGTTGAGCTTTTCCAGATCAAAGGCAGAGGGAGACTTGGAAATGCCCTCGATGTCAAAGGCGCGGCACAGCTCGTCCATGGTGAAGAACTCCTGCTCAGACAGCTCACCTCTGGGGCTCCAGCCAAGGAGAGAGACGTAGTTCTTTACCGGCTGGGACAGATAGCCCATTTTGAGCAGATCCTCATAGGAGGGATCGCCATGGCGTTTGGACATCTTTCGAACGGCACCGGTCTCCGGGTCGGTAATCATGACGCTGGCTTGGGCTCCACAATGACTTCCTCCCTGCCGTTGGGCTGGTCTTGGTCTTGTTGCACCGAAATGCTCGATAATACACAAAGTATTATCTGCGCT
>ERZ773103.1636-NODE-1636-length-23140-cov-3.864587_pt1 | contig 23140 bp, 19 predicted proteins | sample MGYA00511118_ERZ773103 | MGnify/ENA primary metagenome ERZ773103 (study PRJEB29015, sample SAMEA2737821) | human gut metagenome | biome: human gut; feature: human-associated habitat; material: faeces | place: China | collected 2012 ... | reverse complement strand
ACACGGAAGCCTATGGACCTCATGGGTTTGTGACAGAAGACGGCGTTCAGGTGCATGAAATAGATTTGGACATGATGCATTTGATTGCGGATCATTTCGCCCAGGCGGCCTTCTATCTGAAGACCGTCGGATTTGACGGAATCATGCTGCACGGAGGCCATGGCTGGCTTATTTCCCAATTTCTGTCTGCGCGGACAAACCACAGAACAGATGAATTCGGCGGAAGTATCGAAAACCGGTGCAGATTTCCCGCGGCGATTGTGCAGGCGATCCGGGAGCGGGTGGGGGACGATTTTCTGATCGAGGTGAGAATCAGTGCCGATGAGCACCTTCCGGGCGGCATGGAGGCGGGGGAGGTGACGCGGTTCTGTCAGATGATTGATGGAATTGCGGACATCATCAACGTCTCCGCTGGATGCTACCGGGACAGCACCATGACGCGCACATATTCTAACTCCTTCGACCCGCATTTTGTCAACTTAGAGCAGGCTGCCTATATCAAGCGCCATACGAAGCATCTGCTGATCAACCTGGTTGGCGGGATCAACAATCCGGAGGAAGCGGACCGCCTGATTGGTGCAGGTCTCATCGACATGATTTCCCTGGGACGCCAGGCGGTCTGCGATGAAGAATTTGCGAACAAATGTGCTGCGGGGCGAAGCGATGACATCGACCGCTGTGCCAGATGTATGGGCTGTATGGGAGGCCAGGATGCGCCCTCCAGAAGCGAGGCCCATCCCATGGGCGAGCGGATGAAGCAACGGGCAAACAAGGACGGACTGGCCATGGCGGGACCGCCAAAGTACGTTTGTCCGGTTCACAGTATGCAAAACGTCAGAAAGGATTTGTCCGCTTATCCGGCTCACCCTAAGGCAAAACGGGTGCTGGTGGTGGGTGGCGGCCCCGGAGGACTGCAAGCGGCCATCACGGCTGCAGAGCGGGGCCATCAGGTGACGCTTTGTGAGAAAGCGCCTGCCCTTGGAGGATTGATGCGCTATACAGATATTGACCCCTTTAAGGCGGATCTCCAGTATAAGAAGGATCAACTGATTCGCCAGGCAAAGGAAGCGGGCGTGCAGCTCCTGCTCAATACCCACGGAGATGCGGCACTGATTCAGCGTGTCCAGCCGGAAGCCATTATTGCGGCGGTGGGTGCAACCAGCGTTTCCTCTACTGTTCCCGGGCATGAGCGGACGGTCGATATTCTTGATGTGTATGGCCTCAACGGCACACCCGCTGAGCTGGGACATAGGGTCGTAGTCATTGGCGGCGGAGAAACCGGCTGTGAAGCAGCCATCTATCTGGGCGCCCAGGGAAAGCAGGTCGTATTGCTCAGTCGGTCGGAGAAGCTGGTAAAGCGTCTTGGCGGTGGTGCCCGGAGTGTTTTGACAGAACAACTGCAAAAATATGGCGTGGACTGCAGATGCAGTGCCACAGTCTCTGCAGTTGACGAAGATGGCGTCTTTTATACCGATGCCAATGGAAGCGAACGCTTTGTGATTGCAGACAGCGTGGTTGCCGCCATTGGAACTACGGCGAATAAGGCAGCGCTGCATGACCTTGAGGAAGCGGCAGGGGACATTCCCGTTCTTGCAATCGGAGACTGTGTCAAGGCAAGAAAGATGGGCAATGCTTTGGGAGAAGGTATCGAAGCGGCCTATGAAATATAAAAATTTACTAAGGAGGAACATATTATGAAAAAGGACAGATGGCTTGCAATTATTATCGCCGTGGCGGCTCTGTTGTCCTTGATTTCAGGCTGTGGAAATTCCGGCAGTTCCGCCGCGAGTGCGGCTTCAGCGGACAGCGCAGTGCCGGCTTCAGAACCGGAGGAGAGTGCAGGCCAGCCGGAGACAACGGAGCCCGACCTGGAGAACTCGGAAGCACCGGAGGCATCAGTAGAGCCCGAGCCCCAGGAAGCTGAAAACACCATAGAGTATCCCATCTCTGATGAAATCGTGGAGATTTCGCTGGTGACAACAGTTCCGCCCTATATGATCGATACGCTGCCGGATCAGGACGTTGGAAATATCTCTGTGTTCCGTGCGTCCGAGGAGGCCTGCGGTGTGAACCTCGAAATTACCTCGCTGAATTTCTTCACCTACGCAGAGGAGCTGAACCTTCTGATTGCGGCGCAGGATTTGCCGGATATTATCAACGGCCTTACAGCGGCATATTCCTCCGGCGCCATGGGTGCCCTCGAGGAGAATATGTGTGTGGATATTATGGAATATGCGGAGGAGTATGCCCCGGATTTCCTGAAATACTATCAGGAAAATGAAGTGTTCCGGAAGGCATGCACAGATGACCAGGGGCGTGTGGCCGCGGTACACACTGCCCAGGAGGAAAACTACAACATCTCCGGTCTCCTGCTGCGCGCAGATTATCTGGAGGAGCTGGGGCTGGAGGCTCCGACCACCTATGATGAATTGGAGTCGGTGCTGCTGGCCATGACAAATGCCTATGATATTCAGTATCCGGCGTTTTTCAGCGGCGATGTTCAGTTGGGAACGCTCATTAACGGCTATGGCGTTGACAGCAATGTATACAGCGTTGATGAGAATGGTAAAGTGGTGTACAATATGGTTACTGAGCAGTTCAAAGCGTATCTGACCATGCTCCACAAGTGGTTCCAGGAGGGCCTGATTGACATGGACATGCTGCTCAATGGTACGGTTTCGCCGGGTGAGATGAATGCTTATGTCACGAATGGCCGTGCAGCGATGGTTTCCGGTGAGGCGGACTTCCTGAGTGCAGCCAGCCGAGCCCTGTCGGAGGATGAGAATTACGACATTATTCCGATTCCAGACCCTACCCTGGAGAAGAATGGCACCCTGCGTGTTGGCGGTGACAACGGAAGCAGTGGTGTCGCCGGGGAAAATGGCTGGTCCGTCAATGCGGTTTCCGATGTGATTGAGGAAGCCATCCTGTATATCAACTGGTACTGGACGGAAGATGGTCTGCTGGCTTCCAACTTTGGTATCGAAGGCGAAGGCTATACATTCGATAATGACGGGAATCCGGTCTATACGGATTTGATTCTGAACAATCCCAATATGAGCTTTGCCGCTGCCTGGAAAACTTACACCTCCTTCCAGGTACCCGGACTCTCCTGGTACAAGGCCGTTGCCGCAACCTTTACTGATGAAAGCCAGTATACATGCGCGGACACCTGGTCCCAGAAACGGAGCACAGATGGCACCTTTTATGGGAACCTGACCACGGAGGAAAACGACGCGGTGAGCAAGCATGAGGCAGACTTGGAGACCCTGGCAGATGAGCGTGTCCTGAAGTTTGTCGTGGGAGATTTAAACCTGGAGTCCGATTGGGATGCCTTTGTTTTGGACATGGAGACCCAGGGGCTAAATCAGTGCCTTGAGATATACCAGGCTGCCTACGACCGTTATATGGAAAAATAAGCCTATCATGAATAGGGGGAAGCCTATGAAACGCATTCCAGAAGATTTTTCCGGACTCTTTGGCATTTTGATTGCCGGAGCCGCCACGGAAGAAGAGACAACGCAATGCCTTATGCGCCTTGGTCTCAGTGAATCGCCTGCACACAGCTACGCGGTGGCGCTGTTCACCATTGAGAACACCAGCCTCCTGCAGCCAAGCCGTTTCAGGCTTCCCCCTGACTATATCCGCCGTCAATGGGATAATTTAGATCACGACACCTATGAGATGGCCTATGGCAACGCGGTGTGTGATGTGTTCGCGGTGATTCAGCTTCCGAAAAGCGAAGCGGAACACGATACAAAGCTCCAGGCCATCCTGTCGGAGCTAGTACGCCGGCTCCGCTACCAGACGGAGCAGCCGATACAGTGCCGGCTGAGCGCTTTGCTGGCGGCACCGAAAGAAATCGGAATCGGCTATAACCAAATCCATGAGCTGAGCAACTATCTCTGCCTGACGGAACGGACAGGTTTGCTGATTACATACAACGAAGTTTGCGCCCGTCATCCTAAATGTGAGATTTATGGAATTGAATCCAGGTATTCCAGGGTGCTGAGTGCCCTCTCCGTCAATGACTTCACGGCGGTACAAACGGTGCTGAATGAAATGATTGACGAGGACTATAAGCCGGAGCGGTTTACGGTACAGATGACGGATGTGATGAAGTATACGCTGCTGAATTTCATCCGCATTACCATGGAACACATGCAAATGGTAGTTGGTTTGCCTTTTTTCGATGACTGTCCGATCAATCTGTGGGGCGTGGTCTATAAAAACAGTCTCAGTGAAATCCGGGACGGCATGAACGAAATATTTGCACGCTATTTTTCCTATGTGGAGGATTGCAAGCAGGAGAAAACACCGGTTTGGAACACGCTGATGAAAGAGTACATTCAGGTTCATCTCAGTGATACGAATCTTTCTGTCACCAGCATTGCGGATTACCTGGGCCTGAATGCAGTCTATGTTGGACGGACTTTCAAGAAATTGAATAATATCCAGCTAAATGATTATATTCATCAGCTGCGGCTGGAAAACGCATTAAAGCTGATGCGTGGAAACATGACATTAAAAGAAATTGCAAAAGCAGTAGGCTATGACAGCGTCAGCCGGTTTCGGATGGCATGCAAGCGCTATATGGGAAAGACACCCAGTGAGCTTCGGGACCTGCAAAATGCGGGTCAGGTGTCAGAGGCCTGCCAGGGAAGGAGCGTTTCTGAGTAGAAAATGGAACATATGAGACAAGATTATTTTGATATTGCGATTATCGGCGGTGGGCCGGCCGGCCTTGCGGCCGCAATTGAAGCAGCAAAGGCCGGCTGTTCTGTGGCTGTCTACGAACGCCGTGATAAGGTTGGAGGCGCCAGAGATGGAGGATGCGGCTTCTTTGGGGTGGAAAGCAGTATTCAGAAAGCGGAACACAACCCCTTGACGAAGAAAGATGCATTTGAGTTCATGATGGAACATGCCCATTGGAAGACCAATGCACGGCTGGTCAGTGAATATATCAGCTTTTCCGCTTCCACTGTGGAGTGGATGAAGAATGAGATTGGACTTCCAATCACACATACCTCTGGATATTACCCTGGCGCTGCGGAAACAATTCACAATTACGCGGATTTCCGCCGTATTAAGATAACAAATCTGATGCGCAAACGAGCTGAAGAATTACATGTTCAGATCTTTTGTCAGCATTCCATTCTCAGCTTGGTGCAGAGCAGCACAGACACCTTCAGCTATGAGGGCACAGATGAATGTGGCAGATCCTTTGCGGGCACAGCGAAGGCAGTTATTTCCGCAGCCGGAGGTTTTGGCGGAGACCCTAAGATGGTACATGAGGCCGGATATACCATGGGCAAGGATCTGATGTATACGTTTGACCTGTCGGACATGGATGGGTCAGGAATCCGGATGCTCTGGGCGCTGGGAGCAAAAAAAGCGCCCATGATGATGGACACATACATGGGTCTTGCGCAGGGTTATGGCGGACCTATGGGGACAGCACCCAAACTTTCTGCTTTACGCCAGCCCTATAACCTGATGGTCAACCAAAAGGGGTATCGTTTTCTGCGGGAGGATTTGGTTTCCAATCCGGGGGCTGTTGGGTGTGCGATCCACAGCCAATACAAGGGCTGCGGAATCATGTTGTTGGATGAAAATTTGTACCGGAACATGCCGGAGGATACTATGGGCGGGCCCGGCGGGCCGCCGCCAGAGCAGGAGCAGGGACAACTCCGCGGGGAGATTCCACAGGAAGAACCCCAGGCGCCGGAGCCCTTTGACCGGTTTACAGGCACCATGGAGGAAATCCTGCGGGAAGCAATCCAAAACGGCTCAAAGGACTTCTTTATTGCGGACTCCCTGCAGGAATTTGCGGCGCAGGCAGAGATACCCTTCCAGACGCTGAAGGATACGCTCGAGGAGTATAACGCCATGTGCGTGGCCGGTTCTGACACCGTTTTCTATAAGGAGCCGAAGTATTTGCGAAAAATCACCGGGCCGCGGTTTTACGGAGCCAGATTTTTCTGCGATACCTATGGAGGACTTGGCGGAGTCCAAATCGACCATAAGATGCGTGTGCTGAACGAGGAGGACAATCCCATCCCAGGACTGTATGCGGCGGGAAATGACGCAAACACGATTTTCGGCGAGTCTTATCCCTTTTATATGGCGGGTAATACCTCCGGCTTTGCGCTCAATACCGGAAGAATGGCCGGGATTGCGGCAGCCGGATATGTGAAGTAATTAAACTGCCCGGCTGTGCATGATACTTCTGAGGTGCCCTGCGTCCCAAATTGCGTTTTGATTCATTGCAATTCACCCGGAAAGATACTAAAATGGGGAAAAACCTCGGAAAATAGGGAACAGGATGGAAGAAAACAGAAACAATGAGGCCTGGCTCCGGCAGGAGCTGGAATTTATCAACGGGACCATAAATTAAAAGTTCTTTAGCCTGAAATGATTATTTGGGCTGTTGAATATAATCTAGTAAGAACATCCCCGCTGGCATCCAGTGTGTTGATCTGCTCTTTTTCAAACAGAACACCGATGCTCCTGCGTTTGAGCATTTGCAGGATCGCCAAACAGGCGGCGGTATTTCTGCAAAACTGCGGGATGGATCGTACAAGGATCAGGTCAATTTTCCCAGCTTTGCAGTCCGCGAGCATTTGCTGAAAAACTGTCTGGTCGGCAGCAGCGCGATGCTGGCGGCTATCGGCATAGACACCGGCCAACTCCCAGTTGGAATGCAGGGCAATGCGGTGAATATAGTAGGTTTTCTGGGCTGCATAGCTGTTCTGTGGCTCCAGTGGATTGGTACTGGTTTTGAAATAGGCAGCAACACGAAGCGGCTGGCTGCCAGTGGCATTATCTTTTTTCATAGTGGTTCCTCCAATGCTTGAATCAGTGGATCGGCTGATCGATCTCATCTGGTTCCTCCAGAAACTTGATGCGAACAAGGTGCGCGTCCACGACTGTGATTTTCTCAATCAGCTCCCGTGTGATCTGATCGTCGTATGCCCGCAGTCCGGAGGGATGGGTATGCACCCAATTTCGGATTTCTTCCATGCGGAGCTGCTGGATTTCCTGCTGGACAGCTTCCTCGTGGCGCTGCTGAATCTCGGCCTGAAGCTGTTCCTTTTGTGCAGTGAGGGACTGCATCCGTTCGGTGAGCTCCGGGTTGTCCATGTCATCCAACAGCAGATCCAGCAGCCGTTCCTGTTCACTGGTGATGGAGAGCACCTCCTGCTGTAGCTGAGCCATGGATTTTCTGCCCTGGTCGGTTCCAGCTACCACCATCTCCATAAGTTCCAACGCGGATGCTTCGGCAGAGCTCTGAGCGGCATATTGATCGATGGCGGAAACGATAGCCTGATGCAGGGCGGTTTCCTCCAGCGTGGGGGAATTGTGGCAGTATTGCTTGCCGAATTCCAGCCGGGAGATACAGCGCCAGACAACCTTGCGCTTGCCACGGATATTCCAGGAGCACCGCCGATAAGGTGTTCCACACTCCCCACAGACCAGCCGTTCCGTCAGCGCGTATTTACCGGAGTATTTGCCCTGCTCGGTTTTCGCTGTTTTCTGCTGAACCTTGCGCTTGCTGGTCCGGCGCTTCGTCTCGGACTGTACCCACTGGAATACGGTCTTTGAGATGATGGGCGCGTGATGGTTTTCCACCAGGATCATGGGAAGCTCACCGTTGTTCTTGCGTACCTTCTTACTGATGCAGTCTACCGTAAAGGTCTTTTGCAGGATCGCGTTGCCGATGTATTTCTCGTTGGTCAGGATACTCTGCACGGTATTCCTGGACCATTTGGTACTGCCCCTGGCGGTTTTCATCTCCCGGATCTCCAGCTCCTTTTGGATTTGGGCCAGAGACAGACCCTTGATATACCAGCGGTAGATTTGACGGACGGTTTCAGCTTCTTCCGGTACGATTTCAGGATCGCCGTCCGGCCCTTCGCGATACCCCAGAAGCGTTGCGTAGTGCATGGGAACGTTCCCTGACTCCATGCTCTTGCGGATGCCCCAGGATACGTTTTTGCTGAGGGACTCAGATTCCGCCTGGGCAAAGGAGCTGAACAGAGTGATCAAAAACTCGCTGGATTCTGTCAGGGTGTTGATGTCCTCCTTTTCAAACAGAACGCCGATGTTCCTGGCCTTGAGCATTCGAATGGTGTCCAGGCAGTCCACAGTGTTCCGGGCGAACCGGGACAGGGATTTTGCGAGGATCATGTCGATGCGCCCACGCTTGCAAGCGGCGATCATGCGATTAAAGGAATCACGCTTCTTCATGTCCGTACCGCTGATGCCCTCGTCTGCATAGATGCCAGCGTCATCCCAGTTAGGATTGTCCGCAATGAGCTGGGTGTAATAGGTTTTCTGAGTTTCGTAGCTGTTCAGCTGTTCCTCAGAGTCCGTGCTGACGCGGCAGTAGGCGGCAACGCGCATTTTTCGGCTTTTTAGTTCTGCGCTCTCCATGACGGATTTGGTAGCGGGGATCACCGTTACTTTCATATCAGCCATGTTGGGGTTCCTCCTGTTCCTTGAAAATTGGGGTTATGGTTCCGTCCGGGCAGACGGTGATGGTTTTGATGATATCTGAGAAATGCCGCCAATTGATTTCGCCAAGGCTTTGGAGATCAGGATGATTGGATGGCGCGGAGCAGCATTGAAAGCGGGCCCCGATTCCATCGAAGATCTGCTGAATGATGTCCTTGGGCTGATCCGGCTGTTCCAGACTGCGGTTAATGGCGTTGTTCAGTCGGATCACCTCTGAGGATGGAGTGTAGCTTTTGGACTCCACCCTATGGTAGGCGTTGTAGGCATTCAGCGCGGCGGAAGTCAGCGCTGTGCGGCTGATCTGGATGGTGGTTTCACATTGACTGCACCGAAGATTGACCAAGCCCCGATCCTTGGGGCCGCCGCCAGTGCGGCACAGCTTTCTGCCGCAGGTGCAGGATAAATATTTCCACAGTGGCGTATCCTCGGATTTTTCCCTCCGGGACTGCGATGCGGACTTGGAGGCGATCAGTTCTTGGACGGCATTAAACTGTACGGGATCAATGATCTGCGGATAGTCCTGCTGTCCAGTGTATTTGCTGTTTTCCAGAATCCGCTTGACGATATGCTTATTCCAGAGCGGATGCTCCGGATGATAGGCAGGGCTGCTGTGGTTTAGACTGTCTGCAATTCTGGCATAGGATTCTCCGGTCAGATAGAGGCTGTAGATTTGCTGTACGACAGCGGCTTCTTCGGCCTCTAAGGTGTATCGGCCATCCTCAATGGCGTAGCCGTAGGGAACGATTCGCTTTGTCATACTGGTTCCTCCTGTTGGTCAAGGGTGATCCCGCCGTAGAGCCGAAAGCGAAGTGCGTGATCCGGAAGGACTGTGATCTTTTCCACAAGCGTTTCAAAGAGGTCAGTATCAAAGCGGATAAGCTGCTCCGGGCCAGCTGTTAGGATTTCCTGAAGGCTGGTGATAGTCTTGATGGCTTCGTCCACAGCGCTGTTTTGCAGAATCTTTCTGCGCTTTCTGCGGAGCTCTTTTAAGGTGCTGTCAATCTTCCGCTGCTTGGTGATGCAGATGTCCGCGCTTATGAGCCCGGCGGAAAGCATTTTGCTGACCTTCTGGGCCTGAACGGCAGTCTCTGCGATTTCAAGGTTGAGCTGCGTCAGCACTGGGTTATCCCGCTGCAAGGCTTCTTCTAACACTCGGAGCTGGTGAAGTGCGGGGGGTAGAATGGTGTCCATGTTGCAGCGGAGACGGTTGTACAGCCGGATACAGGCGGCTTGCAGCTGGACTTCTGAAATCCGTCCTACAGAGCAGCGTGTCACCTTCTTGTTTCGGTTTCGGCACACAAAGCAGGTATAGCCGTTTGCGTTCACTCTACGGGTAAAGGAGGAACCGCAGTTTCCACAGAATAGCTTTCCGCGGAAGGGGGAGAGGTGATTGCAGTGCTGCTTTTCATAGATCCGCTTTCGACGAAGCTGCTGGGTCTGCTCAAATACTTCCTTGGAGATAATGGCGGGATGGGAGCCATGCACATAGTATTGCGGCTGTTCTCCGAAGTTGCGCTTCTGGGCGAAGGGCAGGGGGGTGGTATAGGTTTTCTGACAGAGGGAGTCGCCAATGTACTTCTCGTTTGTGAGAATATAGGCAATAGAGGTCTCCTGCCAGTAGGGCGTGCCGTCTGCCGTTGGGAGTCCCCGACTGGTCAGATCCTCGGCAATTTGCGCTTGGCTCCGGCCACGGAGATATTCGGAGAAGATCCAGGAAACTGACGCGGCTTCGGTGGGGTGGATGGTCAGCTGTTTGCCATCCTTGAGCCGGTATCCGAAGGGCGCCTTGCAGGTGCTGAATGCACCCTTTTCCATTCTCCGCTGATAGCTCATACGGAGATTCTGGGAGATGGACGTGGATTCCTGCTGGGCCAGAGAACCGAAAACGCTCACCATCAATTCTGAGGTGAGCGTTTGGGTATCAATATGTTCTTCTTCAAATTGGACGGAGACGTTCAGCAGCTTCAGTTCCCGAAGCACCACCAGACAGTCCTTTGTGTTTCTGGCAAAGCGGGAGATGGATTTCACGAGAATTTTATCCACCCGGCCCTTTCGGCAATCCGAGAGCAGCCGACCAAATTCCGCCCGCTTATCCATACGGGTTCCGGTCAAGCCTTCATCCGCATAGATGTCCACCAGCTCCCAATCCGAATGCTGCTGAATCAGCTGTGTGTAGGCGTTGATCTGAGCAGCATAGGAATGGAGCTGGTCGGCGGAGTCGGAGCTAACCCGGCAATAAGCGGCCACGCGGAGGTGAAGCTGCTGGGCCTTGGTGCTTGGAATGATGGTGATCGTGCTCATAACCGGGCCTCCTTTCATTATCACACATATACCACAGAATTGGGAAAATATCTAGCCCCTATTGCCAGACATCCTCAATGCCATATTGAACAGCTGCCAGCTTCTGCGCGGCATCCAGTTCTGAGGGAGAAATGAGGTGGGCGTCCGCCATTTGCGCCAAATAATCTATAATTAAATAATATATTGCTTTACTCTTTGCATTCATAGGTACTTCCACGGAAATAGGAATCCGGCTTATGCTTCCACATAAACCGTTCCACATCCTCTAGATCGTTGGTCACGGCCATCTCCGGCAGCGCTTGCAGCATTGCAGCATGATACCGCTGCCCCGCAGCTGCACGGTCGTCCAGCACAGCAATCACACAAGTATCCGTCTCCGTCCGAATGGCACGGCCAAAGCCCTGCCGAAGCTTGATCTGCATCTCCGGCAAGACTACGGAGTTGATGAAATCCTGAAGGCTCGAATACTGCCCCTTCTGCTTTTCCTTCAGCTCATTGGGGTAAGGAAACGGCAGCTTGGGGATTACCAGCAGGGAAACCATATCCCCCGGAAAGTCCATCCCCTCCCAGGCAGAGCCGGTAGCCAAAAGAACGGCACCGGGCATCTCCTGAAACTGCTGCATGGTACGACCGGGATTGTGCCCCATTGCCAGCAGCGGATAAAAGGTTCCCTGCTCCAGCAGGCGTTCCTTCACCGCAGACATAGCGCTGTAGGAAGTAAACAGCACCAACGTGTGCCCGGAAGCTGCCCGAATCAGCCGTGCAATTTCTCCAGCCAGCGCATCGTAATAAAGATCCTGTCTGCCCCCAAACTGCAACGGCGGATATTCCGGGAGATACAGCAGCGCATGGCCCAGATAGTCAAACGGGGATTCCCACACAGACTCCGTGACGCGGTAGGAATCTGTCAGCCCGGTTTCCGTCCGGAAACGCTGAAAATCTGTTCCCACCGCCATGGTGCCGGATGTGAGGATCATTCCCTGGGGACGATTCCACAGGAGCTTTTTCATGGGGGCGCCCAAATCATACAGGGTGGCGCAAAGCCTTGTGCTGCCCTGGTTTTCTTCGGCATAGCAGACCAAGTTCTCCTGATGCTCAAAATCAAGAAGCGTCGAGATAACGGAACGCAGCTTTTGTAGATTTCTCCGCATCAGGTGACTGAGCTGGTGCAGCAGCTTGGCTTCTACGGTGGACAGCACCTGGTAGGGAATCTTCAAAAGCTCTGCATATACGTTGAACGGCTGTCCCTCCGGCGGGACGGAGATACGTTCCAGCAACGGGCGGAATGCATCCTCCAGATACTCCGCCGCCAGCTGGTAGCGCTCCATTTTCAGCCCATAAATCACCGCATCAATGTCTGCTTTCTCCAGAGAAATGCCCAGCATCTGTCGGGCAACCTCCGGGAGCCGATGGCTTTCATCCACGATAAGACCGCAGTATTCCAGGAAGATAGGACGCAGACTCTGGCTTCGGTGCATGGCGTCCGCGAACAGCAAATTGTGGTTGCAGATTTGGAATAGGTACTGCGGAGAATTGCAGCTTTGGAGATAGGTCCGGTAGCGGCAATATTCTCTCCGGCAACTGCAAGCCTTTGGCACACAGACCCTGCTTCGATCATAGTCACTTAGGTGCTCCGCCTCATCCAGATCAAGCTGTTCCTGCAAATGCTCCAATGCTTCCCGTGACATGGCGTTTTTCTTCGCGCCGTTTAACTGCCGAAGCCGCTTTTCCAGCCGCTGGTCGCAGACATAATGGGAGCGTCCCTTGCGGATCACCGCCAGCAATGGCTTCTTCTGATATCCTGCATCCAATAGCGCCGAGGACAGAAGCGGCAGATATTCATATTTCACTGCCCGCTGAAGTGCGATACTGGAGGTGGAGATGATGAGTGGCTGATGGGTGCAGCTGTCCCTGCAACGTGCCTGATCAAAGACGGCTCCAGCCACCAGATAAGAAAAGGTCTTGCCAATGCCGGTGCCCGCATCACAGAGGGCGATTTTCCCGTCCAGCAGAGCATCCAGCATAGTGTGACTAAGCTGCGCCTGGGCCTCCCGGTAGGAAAGTCCTCTGGCGGGCAGCAAGGTTTTGAATATTTCCTCTATTTGTTTGTGGGCGTCTGCCCGTAATTTTTGTTGATTCATAGTGTATTCCTCTTATATTTACGTAATTGCAAACCCGGACGGTCTCCATATGAAAACCGTCCGGGCATCTTTATATATGAACTTCATTGTATGTTTCTCAGCCCCCAACGAAACGGGGCGCAATACGGACAAGGTTGGCAGCCTTCACGGGCATCTTCCAAGGGCCTCCACTGATTTCAGCCCATGGGCAGCGCCGCCCAGCTTACGCGTGGGCCAGCAGGTGTCTCATTATGTTCCCGAACAACATCCTGGCACATGAGCTGCCATTCTCATGCTTGTGACCATTATTTCACAGGGCTCCGCTGAACGGGGGTGATCCGTATCGCTGGTATAGAATTGTCAAGCTGCATATGGCGCTATATTTGCCACAGCTATATTTTAGACCAGCTTATGTGGAATTTCGATGTTCCCGTGGATGACAGACGGTTCTTGTAGAAACCTAGAATGCATCCCGCAGGCGGGCGAGTTCTTGAATTGTTGATTGCAGCGTTAGCTTGGCGACATTGCCATCAATGTCACGTCCCAGAATGAGATAATCCAAGGAGCAGCCGTATGTATCTGCGATCCGTACCAGCAGGTCAATGGAGCAGCCCTTTGCGCCGGACTCAATGTTGCTTAGGGAGCGCCGCTGGATGCCAAGCTTCTGCGCCGCTTCGTCCAGTGTGAGGTTGTTATGAAGGCGTAAATAAGAAAGCCGACCTGCAATGGCCAGAATATTATAATTAGTCATAAAAAAACTCCGTTCTCAGATTTTTGTAGGTTTCTGAGAACGGAGTTAGGGGTATTTTGCAATATAGGGGAGCCAACAAGTTTGCAACCAACAGTATTAGTAAAATAGCAGGATGCCGGTACGACACCTAACGGGGCATATCGGCATCCGTGAATTTACTTTTTGCAGACGTGCTTGACATCCGTAAAGGCGAGCTCGGAAACGTTAGCGGTATTGGCCTTGTCAACCGGACGCACAGGCTGGTAGATAATACCATTGCAGTCCGGTGGCCAGCCAAATCTGCTGTTAATGGTAAGCTGGGAAACAATTTTTGCGCCCATTTTCTCAAGTTTCTTCATAAGAACCCTCTTTTCTGTAAATTTGCTGTTGCAATATTTCTATGTACACAGATGAAACACCTGCAAGTACCGCAAGAAGGCTATATACCAACACATTCCTAAAAAAGAAACCAAATCCAATTTGAAAGGTAAGTACAATAAGCAGAATATGATTTTTCTTTTTTGTATTCGCACATTTTATTTTTTGGTCAAAGTGAAGCTGCGGCGGATATACTGGTGGCTGTAGAATAGCGATGATCATAATAACAGCATTTATGCCGCAAACTAAAGAAAGCGGGAGCTGCAAAATTGCGGGACCAATAAGCAGCGTTGTAGCAAGCACTAATGCAATACTGATGATTTGACAGAGCCAAGCATATGGGGCGTGCCATCCGCCATAGCGCCGACGTAGTAGGTAGAAGATACACGAAAATATTGCTGCTTCCGGCAGTACATTCAAAAATAAAGCAAGGGGTATTAATAATAAGAAAAAACATATGGAAATCAGCTTGTTTTCTACGGCATAAGCACACCACGGTGTATCTTGTGCGCTAATCCACCCGCGGGCAGTGCAAGCTTCAGCGATTGCTAGTGAAAGCGTATGCATCAACATCACCGTGCTTATATATAGCATATTACAGAAATTTTTTGGAGAAAATGCAGTGACTGCCGGGTTTTTTCAGCAAAAGCGGGGAAAAGCGGTCATCCATAACTGAAGGATGACCGCCGTAGATGCTAGCTTTTAATTACTAATAGGGACTATTTGGACTGAGAAGCAGAACATTTGGGTATCTGCTTGGTAATCCAGCGCAAAGTCTGCATCATACTGTGAAAGAATGGTCGATATGTTTTTCAGACCGTATCCATGTTCAGGGCGTTTTTTCTTTGTGGTTACGATATGGTTATTAACTATTGTGACCGGTTGCTCTGCGGGATTCTCAATATATAAGAAATTAGCATCCGGATTTGCATTCATTTTCAGCAGGATGGTTTTATGGTTAGGGGCTTTATTCTTTTCACAAGCTTCAATGGCATTGTCAATTAAATTAGAGAGGACCACCACAAGCGCTTCGTCTGGAAGTGCAAAATTGCTTAAGTCATCGAGCTGAACCTGCAGTGTAACACCTTTGCTCTGGGCGATTGCGTGCTTTTGATTCAGAATGACATCAACCACAGCACGGCCTGTTTTGACGAACAAAGATTCTGACAAATTGGTTTGAAGAAGCTGCTTTACATATTGGAACAGTTTCCCATCTGGAGCTTCCTGCTGCGCCAGGCCGCAGATTACAGCAAGCTGATTTTGAAATTCGTGCGTTTGCTTACGTTGGTTAGAATAGGCATTCATCCACGCCTGCACATTATCCTGTTCCACTTTCATAGAGTGTTTAAGAATAGTGTAATCATGCAGTGCCTGATTCTGCTGGTCGAGATAGTTCAGCAATAAAATCGCCAGCACATCCGTCGCAACAAGAACAACGGAGCATAAAAGGATCTGTGGCGCAAAGGTCGGCTCCATGGTGTAAAGCTGACCCAGAATCACGGAAATAATGACAGAAAGGGCGGGGAAGGAAATGACCCGGATCCAATCGGCCCAAGTGACACTTCGAAAACTCGTCTGTGTACGAACGCCATGCTGTAATACCACGATTGCAAATAACTCCAGGATTTTTGCAATATAGCAAAATAAATAATATCCGTAGGGATTTTGTAAATAGGGCGAAATGTCTCGGTGCTGGAGCAGGCCCAGTCCTGCCAGAAAAACGCTGTCGCCTGCCAGCATAAACGCAGAGAATAAAACAGAAACAACTGCGCATTTGACAAGTTTTTCTTGAAAGACGTATTTTATCCAAGCTGCATTTATGATAGCGAGAACCAGAATTTTAACTACTAACTGCCCTTGGGCAAGAATCATAGTTAGAATGTTAAGAAATAATGTGATAATTAGGGAAAGGCATAGTCGCACACCGTGGCGTCCATTATGGAAGAAGCATTTACTTAATAGATAAAACGCTGATATTTCAATGAGCACTAAGAAGCCGTTTAGACAAAAGGACAGTGAGGTGTTCATAGAATTCGTCCCTTCCACATAAGGAATTGTTTCTTAACATCGGCATATTGCCGTTCTGAAACCTTAAGCTCTGTTCCATCTTGAAGAAGTGCAATATAGTTCTTGATCCTTACAATATGGTCCATATTGGCAAGGTAACTTTTTTGCAAACGAAGGAATCCTTTTTCGCATAATCGTTCGTCATATTCCGCAAGTTTTCCAGTACATTCAATCGGATTGCGACCATCGTACAGATAAAGCAGCACAGACCTACGTTGAGTCCCTTCTAAGTAAAGAATGTTTCTGAGTGATATTTCAAGCGTTCGATCTCGAGTTTGAAATAGCATCATTTCAGCATTCTCGTGTAATCGGGCCAGAATATCCTCCATGCAAGGCTCAAATTCCTGCTCTAGCGAAGTTTTCAAAAGATAGCGAAAAGCGTTCACCTGATAACCTGCCGGAGCATATTCGATCCATCCAGTAACAAACACCAGAATAACATCTCGATTTATTTTTCGTATTTCTCTGGCTGCAGCAATCCCATTTATTTCTGGCATATCTATGTCAAGAAACAATACATCGCAACCAAGCAAATCTAGGCTTAATAGCTCTCTGGCAGAACGACATTTGGTTATTTCAATATTCAAATCTATTTTTGCAGCATAATTTCGCAATCGAGATTCAATCACATTGACAAACACTGCTTCGTCATCACATATTACTACTTTCATAGTCTTATAAATCACCACCGTGTTTGATTTGCTTTTTAACATAATACCATATCATCCCTTTTGTCAATCGAAATTTAATGAGTGCTGATCTTTAGCGCTATTATTTGATGAGAATATGCTAAAGTCAAGAAAAATATTGAACTTTAGCATATTATGTGGTGAAGACTATGAAGATATACGACTTTGAAGGGAAGAATAATATTAGCGGCGAGCGAATCCGAGAACTTAGAAACAAGAAGCATTGGTCGCAGGAACAGCTATCGGCAAAGATGCAACTTGCGGGTGTGGGCATTGGACGTGACTCGGTAAACAGGCTTGAACGTGGGAAACGTGTAATTCCGGATTATGAAATTCGTGCATTGGCTGAAATATTTGATGTTTCTCCAGCATGGCTATTTGGAATGGAATGACTCCGACAGATTTCTTCTGTTGGGGTCATTTTTTTCTTGTGTGTGCTGTAGAACCCATATATCCATTACATACATGGCATGGCTCGGTGAACTTAATCGAATAAGGCGCAGGCTTTGTTATGGTTTAAGAAATTCGGGCGTATCCTTTACTAATAGAAATATCAGATGCACTGGCTCAGAAACAATCAGATGACGAATGTTTTCGACAGAGTATGACCGTCAGGGGGTGTTTTACCTTGTACTTACTGCAGAAATCATGCATCTGCCGCATTTAACCCAAATGTCATACAAAGCATGCTAATATGCACTTATAGTAGATTAAAGAAAAGCATGCAGAGTGGTATGTGTGTGTTCTTATTGCGCTGACGGTAAAAGGAAGGGGGGGATTCCGATGCAGATCTAACCGGGGGCGGATTATAGATAATTTCTTTGATAAAAGGAAGGAGAAGTTTTATGAAAAGAAGGTTTATTGCAATGCTGCTGTGCGTGGCTACAATCTGTGTGACAGCGATTCCGGCTTCTGCTTCGGCAATGGATTTAAGCCCCAATCCACAGACTACGCTTAGTCAGGCGGCAGCAACAACAGCAGGGAGTGCAAGAGCTGTGCATGCGTGGTATTACTGCAAGCAGACCGCAAAAGTATGGTCTGGAAAAGGCAGTGGCACGCTATATGGTTACATTTATAAGGGTACAACCGTAGATGCGACGAGTGCTTCAGGCAACTATATTTGTGGTAAATGGAAGCCTTTCTGGTTGGGCAGACGTTAGCTACTTTACATTCCAAGGCTACAGTTATTGATTTGGAAACTTGCACAAAGAGCCTCCCCGACAAGGGGAGGTTCTCTGGGGAGGTACGAAATGAAACGTAGAGATGTTGCGCAATTCCTAATTGGAACAGCAATCATTACGCTGTTATCCGGGTGTGCTGGAGCACAAAATGCAGATAGTAAAACCGCCTCATTGCAATCAAATGTGAGCGCAGAATCCATGAACGAGGAGTATGCTGGACAGAACTTTTCCCGCACAGATTATCAGGGGTGGCAGGAGCAGGTGGCGGATGCCAGCCAAGATGGTCTTCATGTTTTGCTTCGAGGAAACGATAGCTGCAAGGTCGTCGGATTCCATCCGAACGGCGAGATGGAGCCGGAGGTGTCTGTTTCCTGCGCAGAGGCAGGTTCCTTCGAGGCACTGGAAACGCAAGATGAGATTACTTATCTGGCAAGCAGCGATGGTGAAACTGTGCGAATATATCGCCTGGATGCACAAGGCTCTACAGTGTTGCTGACTACTTGGGCATGCAGTCAAGGGGTTCTGGACCTTATGCCCGGTGTGCAAGAGGATTTCTATCTTTTGGTTGGCGATGTGGTGGAGAACCCGGCCTTTGAATCTACATATCTGGAGAATACGCAGGTGATCCACCTGAATGCTGACGGTACTGGTGTGCCTGTGACGGCTCCCACAGATACAGAGGATGTATTCGCCCTAGCAAAAAACGTAGACGGGACAATCTTGATGCTTTCCAATCAGAGGACGACCGACGAAACACGGGTGTGCGTGTATGCGCTAGGGGATAGTGGAGTAGAGCAGCTTGACAGCTTCTCTATGGGACGAACTAGGCTTTTATCTGGTACGGGAAATTGCTTGTACCTCTCTACAGACAATGAACTATATACCTATGATCCGACAAACCAGAATTTAACCCTGACTGCAAAGTGGGTGAATTGGGGCGTCAATGGAGCGGCGGTAGTCGGCGGCAACTTCTTGACGGCCAACCAAGTCCTTTTATGGAGCAGCCAGAAGACATGGGAGCTTTCTCCAAGGGAAAGGAGCGAAGATGCTATTACCCTGCGAGTCGGGGTGCTTGAGCCCTTTGAGCTGCCAGTGCAGGAAATCCTAGACTTTCAGTCTGCGTACCCAGAATACCAAATTGAGACGGTAACATTTGAGGACCAAAATGAGCTCAATCTGGCCATTGCTTCCGGGGAGGATTTGGATTTGCTGCAAATTGATGAGCTGGATGCAACACGGTATGAGAAAAATGGGGTGTTTCTGAATCTGGATTCCTATCTGAACGGTGACAAGGATCTGGGAAGCGAGGCGTTTTATACAAAACTTTGGGATATGACCCGCCAGAATGACGGATTATACACGCTGATGACCGGATTCACCATTCAGGGACTCTATGGTCCACAAGAAACATATGGGGATGAACAGGCGCTAAGTTTAGCCGAGTTCCGTCAGGGAATTGAGAATAGTCGATTCTATGAGACAACCGTGCGAGAAAATGCAGTTACATGGCTCTGCTCTGTGGCAGACTTTGACCAGAATGGGATGCTATCTCCGGACGGACAGGAGAATTTGGCGGAGATTCTCAGCTTGTGTACAGGCTTTCCAGCAGATTTTGAGCAAGTGGATTTTGAAATATCCGGTGCCGATCTGCCGTTTCAATGGCTGAATCTCAGTAGCCTTCCGGCAGCATACGGGTTGGAGGATCAGGGAAAAGCATTGTGGCAGACCTCAGAACTTGATTTCTGGGGATATCCAACTGGAGCGGGACTGTCTTTTACTCGGAATCGCAGCTATGGAATATTATCTACCAGCACGAAGCGAGCAGAGACATGGGTGTTTCTTCGCTATCTGTTGATGAGTGGAAGCGAGGATAGCGGAATCCCAGTGCGTCGGGCAACAGATGCTCCCTTGCTGGACCGACTGGTGAGCCAAGTAAACTGTCAGGCACTTGGCTACGCTTCTCCTATTTTAGCGATTATCCAAGAGGAAGCTGCACCATGCTTTGCTGGAGAGAAAACACCACAGGCAACAGCAGAAGTGATTACAAACCGAGTGCGGATTTATGTAGGGGAGCAGCAGTGATATTTGGATCATGTTTCTGTTGACAAGGAGAGGGGGACTATGACTTGGTAGAAACTGTCGTTGACCATAAAATTACCACATGATGAAGCTGGGAACATTACGACGAGGTAAGAGATTGCTCCTGAAAATCAGTGACACGGTTTTCGCGTATTGACGAAAAACAACACTATACCGCAATGTAATGCCACTGGAATAATTCTTTGACTCTCCAATAGGAATCAAGACTGTGACCTTTCTGTACACCTATTAGTTTAAGGGAAAATGTTCGATGCCTATAGAGTTGAGATCTATCCTTTACAGAATTAACTATACGATTAAAGGAGACCGTATGCGAATTTCTAAATATGCACACAAAGTTTGTTCGTTAATTTTGTGCATATGTATGGCAATGTTATCAGGTTGTGATTGCAGTAACGTAACGAGCAAAGATCTAATGCAGGCGTATCAAGTACCTGATGCAGTGACAAGTGCCGAAGCACCCTCAAATAATAGAAATGCTGAAATTATGGACTTTGCAATTCGCCTGTTTCAGTCTAGCTACGCTAAAGGTGACAATGCACTAATCTCCCCAATCTCGATGTTATTTTCTCTGGGCATGTCATCCAATGGTGCCGCTGGATCAACGCAATTACAAATGGAGGATGTCTTTGGATTATCTGTTACAGAGTTGAATCAACAGCTATTTGCATATCAAAAAACGCTATCTGAGACGGAACCCTGTCAAATAAGTATCGCAAATGGAATGTGGTTGAAACCCGGTGTTTCCGTTGAAACTGATTTTTTAGAGGCAAATCATTTGTGGTATAATGCAGGAGTTTATGAAGCACCATTCAATCAACAAACAGCTACGGATATTAGTCAGTATGTTGCGGAAAAAACGCACGGAAAAGTAAATAACTTCCCAGCTAAATTTTCGGAAAATACTGTTATGTATCTTGTAAATGCACTATATTTCGAGGCAGAATGGGCATATCAGTATGTTCCTGAGCAAATCGAAACTGGTACATTCACCACAGAAGATGGTAGTGAGGAAAGCGTTCAGGTTATGAAAGCTACTGAATATCAGTATATGGAGGACGATTACGCACAAGGTTTCATCAAACATTTCGCAGGAGATAACTATGCGTTTGCGGCATTATTGCCCCAAGAAGGTATTTCAATCAAAGATTACATTATGTCCCTCAGCGGAGCGCATTTATTGGAATTACTAGAAAACGCAGAGTGGGAAAACGTATTTGTAACAATGCCAGAGTATACGGCCTGTGTAGATAGGGATTTTTCTAATACGCTTCAAAGCATGGGTATGGTTAATGCATTTAATCCCGCATTAAGTGACTTTTCGGCATTAGGCGCATATCAAGGTAATTCGCTTTTTATTGGAAGTGTACAGCAAAAAGCGTTTTTAGATATTGGACCGGATGGAGCGAAGGCCGGCACGGCTACTGCAGTTGAAATTCCGGCAGGTAGTTTAAGCCTAGATATGAAGTATCTTGATTTTACTAGGCCATTTATCTATGTGATATTTGATTGCCAGAGTAAAATTCCTCTATTTATCGGAGCATTAGTTTGCATGAAATAACCGCTTGTCTCCACGACAAATTATTTTACTGAAAGAAAGGATGTTGTTGTATGTTTAAGCCTTTGCATAAAGCAATCGCCATACTTTTAACTGCGGTTTTGTTTTTTTCGGGTTCAAATACGCTGTGCTATGCGGCTGAGATTAGCCCAGAAACTCAGGTTAACATTTCGAATGATGACTTGGCTGCTATTGAAAAGGGAGTCAGCAGTATTTTAGATGCAGCGGAGGATTTCGGCTTTGGAGATTTGGATTTTTCAAGATTGACTATCGGAACCAACATCCCTGTCTATGAATATAAAGACAATACTGTGCAGTTAAACTCATTCAGAATGTATCCCCTGTTTATTCAATCAGAGTTGGTTGCAATCGCTGTAGTTTCGGATAGTACGTATGGAGATATTTCTGCTCAGATTTATCGTAATATAGCTGATGATGTAAATGCAGCTGGCGTAAGAATATCGGATGCGGTTTACTTCATATACGATTCTGATGGATTTAGTATTGTACATAATGGGCAAAAAAGCCTATTGAGTCCTATTTTGGATAATCAGTTCGAGGAGAAGTATTCTGCAACTCAAGATAATCTAGAAGTATGCCCAGTAGCATTAGGGATGAATCTCTAGGCGCTTAATTGTTCTGGGATGTCTACAACTAGATCGACAAATTCAAATTATGTATATGTCTCGGTTCCATTAAAATCTCAGTATCCTAGTACATACAAAAATTTGTGCTGGGCGGCATCTGTAGCCTGTATTGGACAAGCATTGACAGGAACCAGTAAGTCTGCTGTGGATGTTGCAAAAGCATACAAGGGGTCGAACTATCAACAACCTGCATATTGTAGTGAGGCTCGTGATGCATTGAAAAACATCTATAGTGTCACATACACTCACTATCCGGCAAAACCGTCGGAAAGTCGTATGAATACAAATATTAGTGATGGTTATCCGATTTATGCCCAGTTCCAAGGAAATGTAACTCACGCCGTTGTTATCTATGGAATTAATATGGTCAGTGGGTTTATCAGCGTCATGGACCCTTACACAAATACTAAGATAGCGGTATATAGCAAGTATGACAGTGGTAAAGGGCAGTGGAGTTATGGCTATGCAAATCCGTACGATCAGAATGATGTAATTTACTTACGAGAGCATATATGCAAAGAAACATAGGGCGTAGCATACTAGGGCAGAGTGGCTGTGTGTTCTAGAGTCGCTTGTTATTTTCCAAGCAAATATGGTAAACCCAAATCTCTTAATCCACAAGGACCCCATACCCCAGTATTCTTCAATCCCCCACGGCATAACTGAGCTGTTTACACGCATTATTGGCATTTCCCTCGATGGTGTAGACGGTACTGCCGTCACAGGACTCTACAATCCCTACATGGTCAGCTATGCCATCGCCGCCCCAATCGAAATAAATGATCGCACCTGGAGCCGGAATGCTGTTTCGATCCTGCCACTGGCCTCTGGAGCGGAACCATTCCACGCTGG
>ERZ773103.1634-NODE-1634-length-23162-cov-12.614359_pt1 | contig 23162 bp, 25 predicted proteins | sample MGYA00511118_ERZ773103 | MGnify/ENA primary metagenome ERZ773103 (study PRJEB29015, sample SAMEA2737821) | human gut metagenome | biome: human gut; feature: human-associated habitat; material: faeces | place: China | collected 2012 ... | reverse complement strand
AGAACATACAGACCATAAGAAAACACAGAGGAATGAAACAACAGGAACTTGCGGATAAAATCGGTATCAATATGCAGAGCCTTTCCAAGATTGAACGAGGTGTGAATTTTCCTACCTTCGATACATTAGAAAAGATAATGGACGTGCTGGGTGTAATGCCCAATGAATTATTATCGGGAGAATGGAAGTATGTTAATCAATCCGAAAAGGAAGTCTGCCAGTTTTTAAGAATTGAAGAACGATTAAATGCAGAACTAAAACATGGACATTATGACAACTTCTTTGACAGCGAGGAAGAATGGCTGGAATATGAGTTGGAAAAGTTACGGGAATATATTACCGACTACATCAACGGGAAAAGTATTGTAGCGTCCGACCTTTATCCAATCAAAGAATTTATCCAGCATTTGAAGTTTCAAAAACTGTTAGACCGCTATGATGATTTATACAGCATGGATATGTTCGGGGAAAGCATAGAGGGACATAAATATAGGACACCTTATCAAGTCGTAAAAATGATAAACCCCAATTCAAAAGAAGATATGGAATTATTACGGGAAGTATTGAAAAATAACCATTTTGATGATGAGGACGAATAACTTTTTCCCTCTTTGTAGAAGATACAGCAAACAAAAAGCCCAGTAAAGAGTGCAAAGCACCACCAATGGTGGCAAGGCTCTTGACAGGGCTTTTTCTTTTCTGTTGTGGGGTAATCAAGAGGAAGAAAGAAAAAGTGTGCATTTTTGTTCCATAAATGCTAAGGGTATGCTGATTTTTATTGTGGCGGATATATGGAACTGTTATAATATGGATATGAAGAAAAAGATAAATTAAAAATTCAAGGAGAAACTAAAATGATTGTATTTTGGATAATCGGAATTTTGTTTTTAATCGTAGGCTTAATAGTTAGTGTTCCTAATCTTATTAAATTCATCAAATGCAAGGAACATACAACCGGTAAAATTGTAAGTATTGATAGTTCATCAAATGGAAATGCCAGAGCAGTATATGAATATATCGTATCTAGCAGCAAATATACAAATAAAACAAACTGGACTCCACAACATATATTTCATCTTGATGGAGAGTGTCATGTTATTTATGATAAGAATAATCCAGATTATTCTTATATCAAGCAAAGTGGACAATATATTCGTTGTATTGTAGGTATACTTTTTGCAATGATTGGAATAGGTGTATTGTTACTGGGGATATTTCTTATTACTGTCTTATAGCGGTACAATGTTTTTTGCTTTGATGATTTTTTAGAAAGTGTGAGGTGCTTATTTATGAGAAAGAAAAATTTTTTATTTATAGTTGCAATGGTGTTTATACTTATGTTATCAGGGTGTGGTAAGAGTTCAACTTCTGAACCAATCACTACCACTAAGTTTAAAACTATAATGGAAGAAAAAGGGTTGGAAGTTACAGATAAAACAGATAGTGCAAAAGACCATTCTTATCAAGAAATATATTTGCCGTAGATAAAGAAAAATATTCATTTGAGTATTATTTTATGAAAAATGAAAAATCAGCAACTAATGTGTATAAATATGCAGTTGATAATCTAAATAAAACATATAAAGAAAATAATTCTGCTAAAATTACAGAAAATGAAAACAATACCCAATCGGTCTATGATGTTACGGCTTCTGATTACCATTGTAAAGTTATAAAAAAAGAAAATACTGTTTTATATGTGACTGCTTATCCCGAATATAAGGAAGATGCAGAGAAACTTGTAAAGGAATTAGGATATTAGTAATTAAGAAAACATGGGAGTTACGCAATAAATTTGTAGTATCTCCCATGTTTTTTGAATATCATATCAAGGCTCATTCAATCGTGGTAAATTCGTGGTAAAATGAGTGTTTTCTGTACTTCAAAATGCTTGAAAGTGTAGTGTTTATGCGATTAAACAGAAATCAGATATAAAATTTCTAAAATAATTCCTATAAATATTTTCATTTAACGTAGCTGAAATAATAGTCATAGGAACTTTTGGAAATGGTATGTTCGTGAAATAGTCTATGCGCTCTGCTTCTAAATTCACATGAAATGTACTGCTTTTCAAAAACTCCTGTATTGGTCCACTTATATCAGATTCATCAGAACACATTTGTTCCAAATCTGCCTGAAACATTTCATGCAAGCCTGTAACATCAACTGTTCCATTAGGCATTTGCATTATTGTTTGTATTCTTCCTTTATTACTGGCTGTTATATACTTGCTTTTTATAAATTTTCCTAATTCATCAAAGCTAACTGACCCCGTATTTTTAAATATTGTCATTAAAATATCTTCATCTACTACTATCTCATATCGTGACAAAATTGTTTCCGGTAATCGTAATAACATTGCATGAGTGGTTACAACCATCTTATCACCAATTAAATGCTTATTTGTATCCAAACATTCCTGCAGTTGCTCTTTCTGATAATCGTATAAATCTTTATTATTCAACAGATACTCTCGGATTAGAGTTTTAACCTTTGCCCCCAGACCTTTCTTATAAAGTCCATACACTTGCTCTGATAATTCGTCTAAACCAATCTCATCTAACATATTACTCACACTGATTGTCTTATATACTTCCAGATTTCTATCTATCAATTCATCATATACTTCATTCTGCAATTTTATAGTTGGTAGCGCAATCATTAACGGTTTACTATTAGGATCTCTTTGAGAAGCAAGCTGACAATATGCATAAGTCTTACCTAATGCAGTTTGTGCTTTTATCAGATTGATATCCTTACCGGCATCATTAATTGAGTCCGAAATATATCGTTGCAATAAATATTCTCCTTCACCAAGTGTAATATAATCTTTTTTATGCTCAATCACTGTTATTTTTCTTTCTATTTTCTCACACATATTTTTACATCTGCATTGATCTACATATGGACAATTCCCATTTTTACAACTCTGTGGTTTATAATTATTATATTTAATAGTTTTCCAAGCAGATTCCCATTTTCCTATATGCTCATGTATGCCATCAAAAAATAATTGTTTTCCACCTTTTATATATATAAAATTTGTAGCTAATAAAAACTTTAAATCATGGCTTAATTCTACTTCATAAAAATCTTTTACTAGAGGACAGCATTCAATAATATCTTTTACTGTTTTTCGTTCAATCAATCGTATCTTTTTTTTCGGCGTATACTCCTTAGGTGGTTGTGTGTATATATCTTCTTCCATATAATAAAAAAGTGAGTAATTTTGGTGCACGCCCAGTATATATATACGACTTGCACTTATTTTACTCACATCCACCCAGAGAGTATACGCAAAATTCCCTTATCAGTTTTTATTCCAAGATCTTTTCCTATTCTTCTCATGGTTCTTTGATAATTATGTCTGTCTTCTCTCATTTTATAAGCCTGTAATGAAACAGCTACATCTCTTACATTAATACTTGCATCTTCATTTACATACAGATTACCTTTTCCACCAAAAAATATTCTTTATGCATCTACACACGCTTTATCAGACTCTGGATATATATATCTAAGCATTTTTAATAATATATTTGCCCCTTTCCACTCTTTAAATATACAATCATTAATATATACTGCTCTAAATTTAGGATGTTCTTCTGTATAGCTAAATGTCTTATATACAAATGCTGGATACAATTCTAACTCCTCTGCACGTTCCATAAACTCTTCAAAGGTAATCCCTTCATCAAAATCTAATCCATATACCTGTTGTCCAGCAAAGTTTTCATTTTTGCGTGCTCCGTTCATTAATCCAGGCATAAATGTCTGTCCATTGTTTCCAACCATATCAATAAAATCTCTGATTTCACATTCTGTAATTTTATTTGTAATTGATTTATTAATCTCAATAATATCTCTTTGTTGTGGTTTTCTACTATACCGTTTCTGGTCTAAGTGAATTTTTATTTTCATTTGTCTTAGCCTCCCTTATTTATTACCTCTCTGTAAGGGAGCTTGTTAAAACTTACCAATTCATACCTAAACGTGACAATTATATATATTCCATATATCTACATACACATATCATTTTCAATCCAGCACAAAACATGTTAATAAAATATACTTGACCTGAGGAGGAATTAACTATGTACAACACCTATCAACCATCCTTAACAATATCTACTGATGAAAATAATTCTATTCTTTTTACCGTACCTGAACTTGCTGATTATCTCGGAATAGGCAGAAACCGTGCATATGATCTGCTCCGAAATAATATAATAAAAGGATTCCGCATTGGAAATACATGGAAAGTCAGTAAAATAGCTGTAGATCAATACATATTACAAAATTCTGGTTTGTTATAATACACTGATCGTTAATCTTTGCCAAAAAAAGAAGAGGTACACACCATACCTCTTCTTCATTGTTTCATAATCGCTCTTTGACTTCATCCGTATTATTTTTACTCAAACTGGCTAACCTGTTCCAATATATATTTTGCAGTATTATACTGCTCTTCTGCCTGTGCTTTGGATGCAATATAAAAATCATTGTAATTGGACTTTTCTCTCAATTGTTCCAAGTACTAATACTACATTAATACAATTCCTTCCTTCTGAATATTGTTATAAAACGGTAATGCACCTAGCCAATACTCAAACTGATCCTTATTTTTCACTACTACACTTATATCCACACCATATTCCATTTGATAATCAAATGCCAGATCAAAAATCAACGTTTCTGTTTTCTCTATCTCTTCATCAGTCAGGGTGGTCAAAATTATGATATCTACATCTGAATGCTCATTATAATCTCCTCGTGCGTATGAGCCATATAATATTACCTTGTCTAATTTACTGCCCATTATCATTTTCACTTGCTGTGAAAATCTCAAAATAATATCACGCATATTATCTGTCATGTCATACCACCTTCACTTCTCTGGATTTAACCTCAGTATAACACATTGCCATCTTCATTTCTAATTTTTTCCTGATACAAGATATATTTACCAAATCATCGGCAGTGCAAAAAGCACATTCCGAGATTGTTCGCGGTCGTCAAGGTCCTTAGCAAGCTAGGACTTTGACTCGTCGCGATACAAATAAGACGTATGAATTGCAAAATCCATACGCCTCATAATGCTTAATATTTTGTCTCCATTAATCTGCACCCTGTCTCCATTTTGTCTCCATTTCGGCTCTCACGATATGCAAATTTACATTAATTTACATCAAAATCGAGTGATTTTAACATAGCAGCCAGAATGCTTTAAAATAGCGGAATCCGTTGATTTTACTGGGCTTAGAATGGTGTTCCCTCCAGGTCATACGGGGTCGCCTGATAGACGTAATAATTGAGCCAGTTTGTATACAGGTTATTGGCTGCTGCTCTCCATGTCAATACCGGTTTATTATTCGGATCATCATCCGGATAATAATTCTTCGGCATATCAATTGGAAGTCCCTTGGAAAGGTCACGCTTATACTCTCCATCCAGCGTCACTCTGTCATATTCCGGATGACCCATCACAAAGATCTGTCGTCCTTCCTGTGCCATAGCAAGAAACAGTCCCACTTCGTCTGACTCTGCAAGGATTGTAATGCGGTCATCCGCACGTAACTTCTCTATCGGCACATCCGTATGACGGGAATGCGGTGCATAGAACACATCATCAAATCCTCTTACAAGCGGAATCCTGCGGTTCAGCACCTTATGCTTGAACACACCAAACAGCTTATGATCCACCTGTACTTTATCAATACCAAAATGATAATAAATACCCGCCTGAGCTCCCCAACACAGATGCAATGTCGAAGTTACGTTCGTCTTGGTCCAATCCATGATCTTCATCAGTTCATCCCAATAATCCACTTCTTCAAACGGCATCTGCTCTACCGGTGCCCCGGTAATGATAAATCCGTCAAAACGGCGATTCTTAATCTCATCAAAAGACTGATAGAACTTGTTAATATGGCTGGTTGATGTATTCTTAGATACATGGCTGGATACTCTCACAAATGTCACATCCACCTGCAGCGGTGTGTTGGATAAAGACCGCAGGATCTGAAGCTCGGTATCTTCTTTTAATGGCATCAGATTCAGAAGTCCTATCTGAATCGGACGGATGTCCTGATGTGTCGCACGGTGCTCATCCATCACGAATATGTTTTCACTTTCCAATATCTCCTTAACCGGGAGATCATTCTGTACACGAATCGGCATAGTTATTCCCCTTTTTCTTTCATGCTTTTTTCTTTTTCACATTTTTCTTTATGTTTTTTCTCCATAGTCTCTCTGGATATCACATACTTACCAGTATCATCTACAAAACTGTATTCATCGTAGTAATCCGAACTTTCCGGAAGATTCTTCCTGTGCAGTCTTCCATCAATGATAAGTTCAATGATATAATAAATGACTGCAAATGTCGGCACACCAAGAAGCATTCCCAAAAATCCAAATAATCCACCCCCAAGCAGGATTGAAAAGATTACCCAGAATGAGCTGAGTCCTGTAGAATTACCAAGAATCTTCGGCCCGATAAAGTTACCGTCCAACTGCTGTAACAGCAGAATAAAAATCAAAAAATAGATGCCTTTAATCGGATTTGCTAACAGAATCAGCAATGTGCTCGGAATTGCACCGATATATGGTCCAAAGAACGGTATTACATTAGTCACTCCTACAATTACGCTGACCAACATTGTATATGGCATATTCAAAAATGACAGTCCAATAAAGCAAAGCACTCCGATAATCGCAGAATCAATAATCTTACCAATCAGGAATCCACCGAATATATCATTGGCCTTCTGTGTAATATGCAGTACCACATTGGCATGAGATGGGCTGAGCAGTGCATAAGTCATCTTTTTGCACTGTCTTCCGAAAGTCTCCTTACTGTATAATACATAGATTGATACAATCACACCAATCAATGCGTTGAATATCTCACTAACAAAATCAATCAGTCCATTCGTCAATCTTCCCATAACCTCGTTCACTCGTGTAAACAGATTATTGCTTAACCAGTCCTGAAATGTACTGGTCGCCTGCTTGATAAATGTCCGCATCATGACTCCGGTATTGGATTCATCTGCCTGAATATCTCCGATCTGATTAACCAAAAGATTGATCTGACGTGGCAGAGTAAACACCAGATCACGAATACTCTTGTATAATTCTGGGATCAGCATATTGATTAATCCGCTGATGAGCAATACCATAATAATCAACGCCAGCAATATTCCTACTGTACGAGACACCTTCTCTGCCCTCGCCTCATTCTTCATTTTCCTTTTCAATATCGGAATCAGTATCTTATCCGTCTGCTTCACGATCGGATTCAGCAAAAATGCAATTAATAATCCGTACAGAATCGGCTTCAGCACGTCCAATACTTTGCCGAATACACCAGATATATTGGTCAGCCTCAACAGTGCAAAGTAAAATGCAATACTCGCTGCAATCACTACAAAAAAAGTCATTCCTTTGCTGATCTCACGTCTCAGTCTGGATGGCCCGTTATTTCCAATCCTCGGTGTATTACTATAATAGCCCTTTGGAGTCTCTGACTCTTTTTCTTTTTTCTTATCTTCCATTTCTTTTGCTCCTGACATGTTATGCTATTTGCTTAGTATAACACAAAAACAGGGCTACAGCAAATCATTCACTGTAACCCTGTCTTCTTGTTTTCATTCCTTTTCAGGCATTAACAACAGAAAGTTGCGCATTCTGTCTCCCTACACTGACAGGCATCTCCGCCCTCCACACTGATCTTACCAGCATGGCACTTACACGACTGATTGTAACGGCACTCTGTTGCCTCACATCGAATAATACTGTTAGCCGAAGCCTGACCAGTTACATTGCTGTATGTGTCACCTGTGCGCTTCTCGAAGCTGTCACAGCAGGTCTCATCTGCCCGCTTCGCATGACTACCTCCTACCTGGATACGATCCAGATCGCAGTAATACTGCTTATTGTGCACACAAGTCTGTACTGTACATTTCAATTCTGGCATTACAGATTCCCTCCTTTTCATAGTTCAGAGTTATTATCTGTAATCGAGAAATATTTATACATTTATTTTGCCTGACGGTAAATAATATCTTCACGACCCGGTCCGTTAGAAACCATTGTAATCGGATATCCGATCTGTTCCTCAATGAATTCTACGTACTTACGGCAGTTCTCCGGAAGATCTTCATACTTCTTGATACCGCGAATATCAGATTTCCATCCCGGAAGTTTCTTGAATACTGGTTTTGCTTTTTCAAGCAGATGTGTAGTTGGGAAGTCTGTTGTCACTTCTCCGTTAATTTCATATCCTACACATACTGGAATCTCATCCAGATATCCCAGTACATCCAGTACTGTAAATGCTACATCTGTAGCTCCCTGCATTCTGCATCCGTACTTAGACGCTACACAGTCGAACCATCCCATACGTCTTGGACGTCCGGTTGTTGCACCGAACTCTCCACCGTCGCCGCCACGGCGTCTCAGTTCGTCAGCCTCATCACCAAAGATTTCGCTTACGAAAGCTCCTGCTCCGACTGCGCTTGAGTATGCCTTACATACAGTAACAATCTGCTTGATCTCGTATGGAGGAATACCTGCTCCGATTGCTCCGTATCCGGCCAATGTAGATGAAGATGTAACCATTGGATAAATACCATGATCCGGATCTTTCAGTGAGCCAAGCTGACCCTCCAGCAAGATCTCTTTACCTTCTTTGATCGCATTGTAAAGATATAGAGATGTATCGCATACATATGGCTCGATTAACTCTTTATATTCCTGTAATTCATTATACAGCTCATCAGGATCAATTGCCGGTTTGTGATACAGGTGCTCAAGCAATACGTTCTTCTGCTCTGCAACACGTACAACTTTTTCTTTCAGAAGCTCATCATCAAATAACTCGCTTACCTGAAAACCAATCTTTGCATATTTATCTGAGTAGAATGGTGCGATACCTGACTTGGTAGAACCAAATGATTTGCCGCCCAGACGTTCTTCTTCATATGCATCAAACTTCTTGTGATATGACATTACCATTTGTGCTCGGTCGGAAACCAGAATTCTCGGCTTCGGCACACCTCTGTCTACGATAGACTGGATCTCATTGCACAGCACCGGAACATCCAGTGCGACACCGTTACCGATAATGCTTGTAGTATGTCCGTAAAACACACCTGATGGTAATGTGTGAAGTGCAAATTTACCGTAATTATTAATTATTGTATGTCCCGCATTGGCACCTCCCTGAAAACGAACAATGATATCGGCTTTTTCGCCAAGCATATCTGTAATCTTACCTTTTCCTTCGTCTCCCCAGTTTGCGCCAACTACTGCTCTAACCATAACAATTCCTCCTGTGTTATTCATCTTGCTGATGACTATTGTGAAGCTATTCTTATAACAGCCATCTGATATTATACTATAAAATAATTTTTTTGTACATTGTTATTTACATCAAAGGTGCAATTAATCGTAAAATCTGCCCCATCACCTTATATGTAACTGGTCTGTTCTCCACTTCTGTCAGGCTGATTTTCTGACACTTTTTAAGTGTTTCCTGAAAATCCTGCTCAATATCCGCAACGACCGGATGATCATAAATATATGCACCACACTCAAAATGCAGATACAGGCTGCGGTAATCCAGATTAATTGTTCCTACAGTTGCAGTATCATCATCAGATACAAACACCTTGGCATGTACAAATCCCGGCGTATATTCATAGATGCTTACCCCCGCCTGAATCAATTCTTTATAATAAGTATGTGCCAGTACAAAAGCATACCATTTATCCGGAATATGCGGCATAATAATGATCACCTCTATACCGCTTTTCGCTGCTCTGGTAAGCGTTGTAATCATCTCACTATCCAGGATCAGATACGGCGTCATGATATGCACATACTTCTTGGAATGATTCAGAATATGGAAATACACTTCTTCGCCTACATTTTCATTATCATACGGATGATCTCCATACGGAATCACATAACCATGCGGTGGATCCGGCACTACATGCTTCGGTGTCAGATAGTTCTGGCAGTCCGCAGGTTCCATCTGATTGACTGCCCACATTTCCAAAAACAACATAGTGAAACTCTGTACTGCATCGCCCTTCAACATGATCGCCGTATCCTTCCAGTGACCAAAACGTGTGATTTCATTGGCATACTCATCTGCCAGGTTGACTCCGCCGGTAAACGCAACCTTGCCGTCAATTACACATATCTTACGGTGATCTCTGCTATTCTGCACCGTAGACAGGAATGGGATGATCGGATTAGACACCCGGCACTGGATGCCCATTTTGCGAATTTTTTTGTAATAATAATATGGGAAATTTGAAATTGCACACATGCCATCATACATAAAGCGAACTTCTACCCCTTCATCTGCTTTACGCTTCAGAATATCCAGCACCGTATCCCACACATGTCCTTCTGCTACAATAAAATACTCCAGAAAAATATAATGCTCCGCCTTCTCAAGTTCCCGGTAAAGTGCCTGCATCTTATCTTCTCCTAATGGGAAATACGTGATCTCTGTATTCTTATATACCGGAAAATGCATCTGACTGGAAAGATACGCCGCAAGATTCGCCTTGCCGGGACCTTCTTCCTTCAGTTCCTGCAGTACCCTCCTGTCCTGCTGCATATAAGGGCGCTCTTCTAACTTCAGATTCCGCAGTCGTCCTCTTACCCATCTGGTTCCAACTTTGCTCTTCACATATACATAAAACAAAGAGCCGATTGCCGGAAATGCCATGACACACAGCATCCAGGTCATCTTAAATGCAGGATTATCCTCTGAATTAATAATATAAATCAGCACGATAATACCTAGTATGCGAAAGAAACCATTGATCACTTGTGAATACTGCTGCAGTCTGCTCATGGACACCACAAAAAGACCAATCTGCAGTAAAATCATAACCAACACAAGTCCGGTACGACTGAATATAATTCGAAATAAACCGCTTTGGACTTTTCTCAGCTTCTTCTTCTCCATATTTCTAATATTCTCCTCACAAATGTATATCTATCCCTTAAATCTGATACTCAGTGTAGCACATTTCCATATGCTTCACAAGAAATCTTTCCCAGAGCAGGAAAGCTCTGGGATTTTAGTAAAATTTTATATCGCACGCCTTTCTTTTTCTGTCAAAAAGTATTACAATACATTTGTATATGACGTAAATGTCAGAAAAGACTAGAAAGGAGTCATACCCATGTCAAAATTTTTCAAACGTGCATTAGGTCTTGCTGCTGTTGGTGGTGCAGTTGCTGCCGGAGTAGCTTACTATCTTAAAAAGGAAGATAACTCTGATGATTTTCTGGATGAATTCGATGACGATTTTGCCACCGAAGATTCCGATTCTTCTGAACGTGAATATGTTCCGCTGAACACTGCTCCTAAGGCTGAAGCTGAAGAAGATAAAACGAAAGAAGATAAAACAGAGGAAACTGTAACACCTTCCGAGGGAGAAAATGCCGAGGATACTGAAGAAAACGAGTAAGATACTTATTAAAAACGAATAATATAGTAATCTGAAAAGATGCTGTCCGGAACATATTCCGGACAGCATCTTTTCGGGTTACTATATTCAGGAGAGTGTTTCTTAATATCTTTTTATTTTGCAAGGTAGTTCTCCAGCGCATATGCGATTCCACCTTCATTATTTGTTTTTGTCACATAGTCCGCTTTTTCTTTCAGTTCCGGAATTGCATTTTCCATTGCAATACCGATACCCGCAACCTCGAGCAATGGAATATCCAGTTCATGATCTCCAAATGCCACCACTTCCTCGCGCTTAATACCTAATCGATCACATATCTCACAAACGGCTTCACCTTTGTTAATTCCTTTTGGCAAAAGCTCAATAAATGTATCTGCTGAACATGCATAATCAATTTCCGGCCAGTTATAATTTTCAATTTCCTGATACATGATACGAATTTCTTCCGGGTCAGCCGCAAGCAATATCTTGTTCGGGCCTTTTCCTTCTTTTTTCCACTGTTCCACAAGATCTTTTATATCAACAACAATTGGCTGCTGTTTAATATCAACAATCTCTTTTTCAATGAACTTGTCAATTCCAGTTACGTACCAGGTTTCTTCACAAAAAATCCATAATTGCAAACCATGTGCTTTTGCAATTGTATTATAGACCTTTTCAAGAGTCTCTGCCGGCAGATATTTATTACTAATACGCTGATCACCAAGCAGAATATAGCTACCTGCATGACATACTTTCACGCATGAAATTCCTAATTCCTGCTCAATGAGTTCTACTCCTGCAGGCATCCGCCCGGAAACCAATGCAATCTTCACACCTTTATCCGCTTCTTTTTTCAATGCTTCTTTTACCTGAGGAAGTAATACTTTATTCTGATCCAGCAAAGTTCCGTCAATGTCTGTACAAATCAAACTATATTTCATGAATTTCATTCACCTTTCAGTACAACAAGCATTTTCTCTACATTTCTTCTTCCATTTTTTAATCCAAGATTAATAATCAGACCGCAGAACAGTCCCACAGCCATGATAATAATACCAAGAATGCAGAAAAGCGATTGATTAACAGCACCTGCAATTCCTGCATATAGCAGTGCCATTCCTATTGTAGAAACAGCGATTGCACAGTTCTTCCAGAGTGCGATTTTACGAAGAGCCTGTGTCTGCATTTCCACTTCCTGCGATAAGTACTTTCTTTCATCTGCATTCATGATATTACCTCCTAATTAATATGCAAGATTTGGATCAAAGAATCCAACTAATACACCAACAAATGCGATTACTACAAGCAACAGCATTACCTTGATTGGTGAAAGTCTCTTCTTAGACATCAAAAACCAACACAAAATAATAAATGCAGCTGTGAGTAAACCAGGAAATACTGCATCCAGTTTATCCTGCAATACAAGATATGGCTCACCGGCATCATTTAACAGCTGCAGAGAAGTAGTTACACTTACCCACGTTGCGGATACCGCACCAATAACGATACCACCCAGAGTACCAATTGCATCTCTTAATGCTTCACCCTGTTTTCCGATCAGAAATTCTACTGCTTTTCCACCAAGCTCATATCCTTTGAAATACATGAATCTCATTCCAAAGTATGCAAATAAGTTCCAGACAATAATATAGAAAATTGCTCCAAGTGGTGATCCACCTGTTGACATTCCCATGGCAATACCAAGCAGGATCGGAATAACTGTTCCTACTACCAGAGAGTCACCAATACCTGCGATAGGTCCCATAAGCCCGGCACGAAGACCATTGATTGTCTCTTCATCTACATCTTCTGCACCATTTGCACGTGATTCTTCCAGACCTGCAGTGATACCTACAACTACAGAACCAAGCTGTGGTTCGGTGTTAAAGAATGCTGTATATGTATTCATAGCAGTTGCTTTATCATCTTCATTATCATACAGTTCTTCTACCAGTGGAAGCATAGAACAAAGGTAACCAAATGTCTGCATATGCTCCTGAGAGAAACAGGTCAGGTGTCCATAATACCAATTATGGAAAGATTTTAATAAGGCTTTTTTCGATAATTTCTTTTCCATGATTAGATATCCTCCTCTTCATCGTCAAAACCATCTGCTACAGCTGGTTTGTTAATTGTTGCCATTTTCAATCTGTATGTAAGAATAGCAAACATAGAAGCAACAACTGTTGCTGATACCAGATTAATTCCCATAGATGCTGCTAAAACGAATCCAAACAGGAATGGGACAAAATCTGTTATATTCTTTACAATCTGCTTCAGCAGGATAGCAATTCCGACACAAGGAAGTAATGCCCCTACAGTAAACAGTGTCTTCATAGCAATTCCATCCATTGGAAGAGCTGTCTTGATCAATTCAACTACGTTTGCTCCCATTTTACACATAATCATAGTCGGGATGAATGAACAAACAAGATGTGAAATCCAAGGAAGTCCCATATCGATAAGGTATAATTTCTTATACTCTCTCTTCTCTACTGCTTTCCATCCCATATGCTGCCAAAGCAAGTTGATGGTAGCTGTTCCATAGAAAAGTACTGTTCCCAGAGTACCAACCATGGTTCCGAAAGATGTTGCCAGTGCAGCACCTTCTGTAGAAGCTGCATCTAATCCATAACTGTTTAATGCAACCATTGCAAGCGGAATACCAATGTAGCTGACTGCACGCACGTCAGCAGATACTGTTCCACCCGGTGTAACCAGAGAGATATATACAACCTGCATTGCGCAGCCAACCATAATACCTGTCGGAATATCTCCCAGGATAATTCCACATACCAGACCACCGATCAACGGACGACCTAATGTATAGTTACCAATTGATGATCCACCCATACCAGGCATGCTTGACAAACATGCAAACAATCCCAGCAGGATAGCTTGAATCCAACTAATCTGCATCTCATTTCCTCCTCTTATTTAAATCCGAACTGACCTCTGAATTTTGTCCAGTTTCCGATTGCCTCTTCCTTGATCAATGCAAATTCCACATTGTATCCGGCATTCATAATATTTTCCAGTGCCTGCGCCTCTTCCTGTGTAATAGACTGATTGTTTCCAAGTTTTGTGGTTCCCGGTCTGTCATTGCAAGGTCCGATAATCACTGTGTCAACTCCTGGTTTGAATCCCTGTTTTACAAGAATTGTTTCCATATCAATCGGATTTTTAGTAATCAGGAAATAGTTGTCTTTGCTCTGTAATACCTTTTCACATTTTGCTTTAAATTCTTCTAACGTCCATACAAATGTCTTTTTGCCACTTGCACTCTTATATGCAGACTTCAGAATCGGATTCTTGGCTGCTGCATCATTAACTGCAATTAATCCATCACATGGATATTCCAAAGCCCATCTTGTACAAGTCTGACCATGGATCATACGATCATCAACACGAATAAATGAAACTGACATTTTCTTCTTCCTCCTTAAATATCATCATCATCTTCTACAACGTCTACTTTAAATTCTGCAATTCCGTCTTTTGCCTCTGGCATCATCATGTCCGGCATATCCTTCAAATCAACCGCATCTTTCATAAGTGCAGCATTCAATGCCAATGGCAGATTCATCCCACCAATGATTACTGTATTTGGCAGCAATCCTGCTTCTGCAATTACATTAGAAGCAATGGTAAGCGGAGAACCACCAATCAGATCTCCCAGCAAAAGAATTTCATCTTCCGGAGTAATGCAGGATATACATTTGCGAACATTTTCCGTATAAACATCAGCCCCCATTCCATTCTCAAGACTGGTAGAAAGAATGTCTTTTCTGTTCTCTCCAACAATCATTGATAATGCATTGTGCAGTCCCGGCGCCATCATTCCATGGCTAACCAATACTATGTACTTCATCCTTAACACCTCATTTCTTTCTTCCTTTTGTTTCTGGTATAACTATATAAAAAAAATGACACTTGTTCATCTCACAAGTGTCATGCTTTTCCTGTTACATTTGTCATCTTTTCCCGAAAACAATTGTAATTACCAGCCACTGTTCTTTAGTTTTCTGTTGATTGATCGATTCCAGATAATAAGTTCCGTACCAATATTGGATTGTCCTTCTATTATTTCATTAATTGCACGATCAATTTCCGCCACAGCGTAATCATAATTTCGAAATCTAGGTGCTACTGCTGCATTTTCTATCGCATCGCTCAATATCTGCTGATCCAGTATACCCGATCCATCAATGTGCTGTCCGAGTTCCTGTGGTGCCTTGTCAGAATCTGTAACTGACTTTAATACAGATGCCCCTTCCGAGTATTTAAATATTTCAGACTGTATCGCTTTATCATATGTCAGAATTTTCATAAATTCCCAGGCATACTTCGCATTTTTCGTATTTCTGTTCATAGCGACCATAAGTGTATCTAACGAAGAGACATTATCCCCATTCGGTCCCGACGGCATAGGAATACATTCCCATTCGAATCCAGAATACTTTTTCACACTCAAAGGATAAGACTTATATGCCCGATACTCCGAAAATGACATTGGCTGGAATGCCACATTACCTTTATCAAAATCTCGACTTCCAACATTGACTCCGCCACTGCACTCTTCCAGTCTGTCCATAAATGTAACTGCTTTTTTGGTATTCTCCCCGGCAAGATAACATTGCGTTCCATCCTGATTGAACAGTTCTACACCGTTGGAAGTAAAAGCATCTCTCCACGAATATCCAACTTCTCCAAACTGGTCAATTTCTCCATCTCCATCCGTGTCTTTCGTAACCTTACTACAAATCTCATAAAAATCATTCCAGGTCCAATCTTTTTCCGGCATAGCTATATCTTCCCGATCCAGTATCGACTTATTGACAAACATCAACTTCGGTGCACATTCATATGGAAGTGCAAATTGCACACCTTCCAACTGGCCATAGGCATAAGCAGAATCATAAAACTGTCCGTCATCAAATGTTGAATCACCAGCCGTAAAATCCGACAGATCTTTCAATGCACCAAGTTCTGCCAATCCGTTAAAATCATCTGGCAGTACAAAAAACACATCTGGTGTATCACCTGACAGCATTTTCTCTGCCAGCCACTCCGAATAGTCTTCTTTCATAATGCCACTCTCAAATCTAACCTTCACATTAGGATACTGTTCTTCAAACCGCTGAATTGCATCGTTCAGAATATAGTAGGAATATCCATTCTGTACTTCCCAATAGCTGTCTGAAAAAGCACCAACTGTAATCACATGCTTCGTACCCCAGGCAGTTCTTTTGTACATATCTGACTGAATCACTGTAGTGAATATGAGTATAATGGCACACAACACTCCAATGATCACATTTTTTCTGCGACTGAATTTATCCATTATACCTCATCCCCATATTCCATATTTGCCACACCTGTCTGAACCGCCCAGATAGCAACTTGTGTGCGATCCCTCAGCGACAACTTGCTCAGAATCACACTGATACTGTTTCTTACCGTTCCTTCTGACAAACTGAGTTTTGCAGCAATTTCTTTATTAGACATTCCTCTTCCTATCAGTGCAACCATCTGCATTTCCATTGGTTTCAAACTTTCCGTCTGCTGCTTGTCCACCTGGATAGTCAGATTCGTCTGAGCCATTCTGGAAAACAGTTTCACTACCTTTGATGCAATATCTCCGTTAATCATTGCAGTCCCGTTATATACTTTGCGGATTGCTTCCGCTAATTCCCGCGTAGACGCTCCTTTTAACAGATATCCACTGGCTCCATACTTCAATGCATTAAACACATATTCATCATCATCAAACGTAGTCAGGATTACAATTTTAATCTCCGGATATTGTTCTTTGAGCGCTTTCGTACATACTACTCCGTCCATTTCCGGCATTCTGATATCCATCAATATGACATCTGGTTTCTGTTTTTTCACAAAGCGTATTACTTCGCGCCCATTTCCTGCTGTACCAATCACCTCAAAATCATGCTCTAATCCAAGAACAATCTGCAGACTCTGCCGGATTAATTCCTGGTCATCCGCTATTAAAATCCTGATCATTTACACTTCCTCCATTCCCCGGCGAATCGGAATACAGGCTTCAACCTCAAATCCTTCTTTCCCATTGTATCTCAGGCTTCCACCCAGCATCTCAAGTCGTTCTTTCATATGATGCAGTCCAAATCCTTCCTTAATATCTTTACAGCCTATTCCGTTATCTTTGACGCTGATTTGCAACGTATCGCCTGTGCGTCCGATCAACACCCGGATATAATTAGCATGACCATGCCGAATCGCATTTGTAATGCTTTCCTGGACAATCCTGTAAATCATATCTTCTTCGTCTTCTGTAAAACAATCCAACCGGGTATCACATTGATATTCAATTTCAGCATTAGTCGCTGTACACATATCGTTAATCGTTCTGCTTAATGCATTCTCCAAATCAAACTTCTCCAATGCATCCGGTCTTAATGCACGTACAGAACGACGTACATCTGTCATTCCCTGTCTTGCTACTTCTCCAATCGCACCCAACTGCTTTTTTGCGACTTCCGGCGCCACATCCATAAGTGCCATACATGCATCAATACCCGTAATAATTCCCGTCAGAGCATGGCCAATCGTATCATGGATCTCACGAGCCAAGCGATTCCTTTCCTTAGTTTCAGCCATTTTCACAGATTCTCTGGCATATTCTTCCAGTTGGACATTAGCATCCAGCAAATCACTGTACAGTGCATCTAGGCGTTCATTTAAAACCATAATACGCTCTTTTTCATTCATCTGCACCCGCACCAGCATGATCATATAAATAATAAATACCAATACATTCAACGAAGATGCAACATTTCTGATTCCAAGCCAAACAGCTGTAACATCCTTCTGATAATATGCAAGATACGCATCCAACGGTATGATATCCCGACAAATTGTGATCAGATCATAATCAATCAACAGATAAAACAGACCTATGATAACCGCAAATGGAATCTGTCCTTTTGTCCTCGGAATATACCTTATCGTATCAGCAAGAATAAGCAGAATCATACCTGTATAGCTAAATCCGAGAAAAGAACTGATCCATACAGCGATTCCCAGTTCCAGACAAACTTTTAGGACAAGACCTCTTCCCTGAATATTTTCCATATTCATTAACAATACACAACAACCGAATAAACATATCGTAAGAACCGGAATCTTCCACGGTGCTTCCGGCAGTGTATTCACCTGAGCCAGAAAATTCATTGCCGTATTCTCCTGAATATACCCCTGTAATCCACAGAATATCATTACTGATGTATACAGAATAATCAAAAAATTCAAATTCTTCATAACCCTAAGTATATGATTCAATATACAATTTTCATTCATATTCTATCTCCCTAGCTATTGCCATCTGTCTATTTCAAATTCTTCGACATTGTCCTGCGTAACCAATTCTACTGGAATCAGTATCTTTTTTTCCACCTTCTTATGCTCTAACAAACGATAAATAACTTCTGCCGCTTCGTTTCCGATTTCCGATGGGTACTGTGCTGCAGATGCCTTCATCATCCCTTCATATATCAGAGATTTTGAATCTGGCGAGGCATCTATCCCATACACACCAACCTGATCCAGCAACTGCTTCTCATCCAGAGCTGCCACTACACCAATACTGGACAGATCGTTCAGGCAAAATACATTATCAAAATCCACACCCTCATCTATAACCTGCTGCAATTTCGGCATTGCAATTTCCAACTGTCCTTCGCAGTCAATCTCCTTCACAATGGTAATCCCTTCATGCCCACTCACCGTATCAATAAATCCACGCACTCTGTCCTGTCCGGATTTGGTAACTTTATGTGTCATAACCACCACTTTAGCCTGATTACATTGTGTCAGAAAATATTCTCCAACAATAACACCTGCCGAATAATTGTCCGATGTTATCGTACAATCAACCAGCCGCTCATCCTCTACGTCCGAATCAACCACCACTATATAAACATTCTGCTCTTTTGCACGTTTCAGCACAGAGGTCAGACTCTGCCAATCTACAGGAGTCACCACCAATACATCAATTCCCTTATCCAGCATCTCTTCAATCTGTTCAATCTGCCGTTCCGCATTCAGCGCCGGATCCCTGAGTATCAACTGATCTCCTTCTGATTCCACCTTTGCATTGATTTCTTCACTGATAATCTTATAGAATTCATTATTCATTGTCATATAACTAACTCCAATAAGATGCGCATTCTTTTTCTGATTAACAGAATAATCCTTTGTCGTCCAGCTGATGGAGCTAATCATACCGATAAGAACAATATTCACCACAATATAAATGCAACTGAATATTTTCTTCTTATTATTTTTCATTCTCATTCCCTCAATATTAATTCTCGTATGACTATTATAACACACAAAAACAGATTCTTATTATGCACTCCATATTCTACACAATATTTTTACAGATTCACGTATTTCTTCTTCTGAAAGATTTGCATATCCAAGCAAAACCGTTGCCCCCTGTTGCATTTCCCCAATCACATAATCAGATAATCCATACACTTTAATTCCTTCTTCTCCAGCCCGTCTGATCAATTCCTTTTCTGTAATTCCGGAATGAAATGTCAACAACAGATGTACTCCTGCATTTTCCCCTGATATTTTGCAGACCTTTGACAAAGGCTGCAAACCCTTGAGCAGCACATCATGTCTTCCCTTATACAGGGCACGCGTCTTATTCAGATGTCTCTCATAATATCCTTCTTCAATAAAATGCTGCACGATAAGCTGGTCTACTTTGGAAACCGTCGAACTGATAAATCCACATTTTTCATGATAAACTGTCGCCAACTCTTCCGGCAGCACCATATAGCTCATGCGGATCGCCGGGGCAATGGATTTGGAAAATGTACCAAGATAGATCACTTTACCGTTCGCATCGCTTCCTTGAAGTGCCGGGATCGGCTTGCCCTTATATCGGAACTCGCTGTCATAATCATCCTCGATGATATAGCGCTTCTCTGATTCATTCGCCCATCCGAGCAGTTCAATCCTACGCTTCATTGGCATCACGATACCGGTAGGATACTGATGGGACGGCGTCACATATGCAATATCCGCTACAGATTCCCGAAGCATATCCACCCGCATACCATAACGGTCCATCTCTATTGGCTCTACTGGATATGACTGGCTGGAAAACAGACGATACGCCTGCTTATATGCCGGATTCTCTACTGCAATCACATGATTTCTTCCGATTACAGAGCACAGCATCATCAGAAGATAATCATTTCCTGCTCCTACTATAATCTGATGGGGATCACATTTCACCCCACGCGCCTGATAAAGATAATCACAGATTACTTTTCGAAAACTTAATTCTCCCTGAGAATCACCCAGGCGAAATAACTCCACCTCGTCATCCAGCAGGATCTCCTTGGAGAGTTTCCTCCAGGCATTATGAGGAAAGCTCTTCAAATCTACACCATTTGGCGTAAAATCATAACGACAGGTCTCTTCCTTCTCCTGTACTTCCGGTGTCTGTCGCTTCTTCACTTCTCTGATCTGATACAGACCCTCAATCTGCGCTACATAGTAACCCCGATAAGGTTCTGATTCAATATATCCTTCCGATAAAAGCTGTTCATAAGCCAGATCTACTGTACTCCGACTCACCTCAAGATGCTTTGCCAGCGCTCTGGTAGACGGAAGCTTCTCGTGGTATGCGAATTTGCCGCTTACAATATTTTCTTTAATATATAAATATATCTGTTCGTACAAAGGCGTCCCATTACGGGACGCCAGTGTCATAGTCAGTTCATTCATCTGTTTATTCTCTTATTTTTTAGGCAGTCTGAAAGAACTCTTCAGAGATACAATACGGTTAAATACCAGTGCATCCGGTGTAGAATCCTTTGCATCAATACAGAAATATCCGTTTCTCACGAACTGGAAGCTGTCATACGCTTTTGCATCGCCGAAGTTCGGCTCTACAAAACAATTCTTTCTCACTTCCAGAGAATTCGGATTAATGTTCATAGATCCGTCTTCTTCATTATACACACCCTTCTCTTCATCGATCAGGTTCTCATACAGACGTACCTCTGCCTGTTTTGCATACGGTGCTGCTACCCAGTGGATCGTACCTTTGACCTTACGTCCTGTAAATCCGCTTCCGCTCTTAGTCTCCGGATCGTAAGTACAGTGTACAACTGTCACATTGCCATTCTCATCTGTCTCATAGCTTACACACTTTACAAAGTATGCCTGCATCAGACGTACTTCATTACCCGGGAACAGACGGAAATATTTTTTCGGTGGCTCAATCATGAAGTCATCACGCTCAATATACAGTTCCTTGCAGAATGGAATCTTTCTCTTGCCAAGCTCTGGATTCTCCAGATTGTTCTCGGCTTCCAGCCACTCTACTTCTCCTTCCGGATAATTATCAATAACCAGCTTGATCGGATCAAGCACTGCCATCATACGAGAGCGCTTCATCTTCAGATCTTCACGGATACAGTACTCAAGCATTGCATAATCTACAGATCCCTGAGACTTGGATACACCACACAGATCTACGAACATCTTCAGTGACTCCGGTGTAAATCCTCTTCTTCTCAGTGCTGCAATAGATACCAGTCTTGGATCATCCCATCCGTCTACCACGCCATCCTGTACCAGCTTCTTGATATAACGCTTGCCGGTTACGACATTAGTCAGATATAACTTGGCAAACTCAATCTGACGCGGTGCCGGGTCAAACTCGCACTCTCTTACTACCCAGTCATACAGCGGTCTATGATCTTCAAACTCCAGTGTACAGATCGAGTGTGTAATCTTCTCAATCGCATCCTCAATTGGGTGAGCAAAGTCATACATCGGATAAATACACCACTTATCACCGGTGTTGTGATGATGCATATGTGCCACACGATAGATAACAGGGTCACGCATGTTGATATTCGGTGAAGCCATATCGATCTTCGCACGAAGTACCTTCTCTCCATCCTTATATGCGCCGTTCTTCATTTCTTCAAACAACTTCAGATTCTCTTCGATACTGCGGTCTCTGTACGGGCTATTCTTACCAGGCTCTGTCAGTGTACCGCGGTACTCGCGGATCTCATCAGCACTAAGATCACAGACATAAGCCTTGCCCTTCTTGATCAGCTTCACCGCACATTCATACATCTGATCAAAATAATCAGACGCAAAATACAGATGATCCTTAAAGTCAGCGCCCAGCCACTCTACATCTGTCTTAATAGACTCTACATACTCAGTATCTTCTTTTGTTGGATTCGTATCATCAAATCGAAGATGGAATGTTCCATGATACTTCTTAGCCAGCCCTGAATTAAGCAGGATAGACTTGGCATGTCCGATATGCAGATAACCATTCGGCTCCGGCGGGAATCTGGTGCAGACCTCTGTATATCTACCTTCAGCCAGATCCTTATCTATCTCCTGTTCAATAAAATTCTTTGAAACTACTTCTTCTCCCATGGGTTTCCTCCTCATTGTCTTTCTCATCATGTGTTTTATCTTATCATAATTCCAGTTAACCCACAATACAATATTTTCAAATTTACCATTGACAAACTACGCTCTTATATTGTATATTAATCACGTTGCATATGAAATATATCTTATGCGTGCTGTTGTGGCTCAGTCGGTAGAGCGTCGCCTTGGTAAGGCGGAGGTCGGCGGTTCGATTCC
>ERZ773103.1624-NODE-1624-length-23267-cov-13.825047_pt1 | contig 23267 bp, 19 predicted proteins | sample MGYA00511118_ERZ773103 | MGnify/ENA primary metagenome ERZ773103 (study PRJEB29015, sample SAMEA2737821) | human gut metagenome | biome: human gut; feature: human-associated habitat; material: faeces | place: China | collected 2012 ... | reverse complement strand
GACAACAAGCGGAAGCGCTCCTGAAAACAAACAGTTCTATTTTTTATATTTCTATGCACTTTGTTGGCATGCAATACGACATAACCTTAGGAAATCCATAACACCACCTACAAGCGGCAGTTCATACGTTAAACTCCGGTTTTAGAATGGAAGTCCCCCTAAACCACCCATGCCTCCGGTGATTTTTGCCATAGAACTCTGGCTTTCCTCATCGAGTTTACGGAAGGCTTCATTGGTAGCTGCCATGATAAGATCCTCTAACATCTCGATATCATCCGGATCAACAACTTCCTCGGATAATTTGATCTTTGTCACTTCATGTTTTCCAGAAACTGTTACTTCAACTGCTCCGCCGCCTGCTGTTGCAGTTACTTCTTTTTCTTCTAACTCTTTCTGAGCTTCCTCCATCTGACGCTGCATTCTCTGTGCCTGTTTCATCAGATTATTCATATTTCCAGGCATACCACCTGGGAATCCACCTCTTTTTGCCATTGTAATTCCTCCATAATTGTTTTCAACTCATGATATATAAAGACTGTCGAGCAAGGCTCGTATAGATAGCGATCATGAAGCTATGCTACATGATAATATAATTTTCCAGATTCGTCCAGCTGGAAATTAGAAATCATCTTCTTCAATCTCAAAATTGATAAGTTGTCTGAGATCCGGATAAATCTCCTCACTCGCGTGTCCGGTGTCATTTTGTTTCACCTGAAGTTCCACTTCTTTTCCAATCCGCTCTGCAATCATCATTTTCAGACTGTCCTGACATTCTGAACGATTTTCCGAAATGTACTCATACGCATTCGGATCTTCAAATACCAGAAGCAGACAGTTATTTGGTCCAAGTGTTGGAACTGCCTTATTCAGATAGGTTTTGGTAATTCCGGTAAGCTGGGACAGGATTCCCTTCCAGTTTCCAATAATCTGTTTGACATCCTCCGGGATTGCTTTTGGGAGCTCCATTTTTGTAATTTCTTCCGATGCAGTTACCTCACTGCCCTGCCTGGGGCTTTGGGATTGTGCAACAACAACACCTTTTTCCAGCTTTTTCTCCAGACTGTCCACACGGTCTACGAGTGATGTATAATCTTTTTCCATTTCTGGTTTACATAACTTTATTACATTTATTTCAATCAGAATACGCTTCTGCGTTGCATATTTGATCTGATTGCTGAGTTCCGAAAAAATACGGATATATCTCATTAAGATTTCCGGATCGACCATTTCCGCTTCTTCTTTTAACAATGCAAGGTTATCCGCAGAAATGTCAAGTACATCTTCCATATTATCTGAGCTCTGGACAAGAAGAAGATTTCGCAGATACCATGTAAAATCTGTGACAAACTGCCCCATCTCGCGTCCTTCAATGACCATCCCGTCAATCACCTGAATTGCCCCGGTCACGTTTTTATCCAAAATCTGCCTGAGCAAGCGGCTGAACACTTCCGTGTCAACTGCGCCAAGCGTCTCAAGCACTTTTTCATATGTCAGTTCCTGCCCCAGATAGAATGCAATGCACTGATCCAAAAGGCTCAATGCATCCCGCATGGAACCATCTGCTGCCTTGGCAATGTAACGGATTGCCAGCTCCTCCACATTTACCTGCTCTTTTTCCATAAGATCCGTCAGGCGTCCTGCAATCGTATCAATGGAAATTCTCCGGAAATCGTATCGCTGGCAACGGGATAAAATCGTAATCGGAATCTTGTGTGCTTCCGTTGTGGCAAGAATAAAAATAACGTATGACGGTGGCTCCTCCAACGTTTTTAACAGTGCGTTGAACGCTCCTATGGAAAGCATATGAACCTCATCGATAATGTATACTTTGTATTTTCCTTCGGTCGGACGGTATTCCACTTCCTCACGGATCTGACGGATATTGTCCACGCCATTGTTGGACGCCGCATCGATCTCGATCACATTCATGGAACTGCCCGCCGCAATCGCTTTACAGGTCGGACATTCCCCACAAGGGCTGCCATCCACCGGATGCTCACAGTTGACTGCTTTTGCAAAAATTTTTGCGATCGTCGTTTTACCGGTTCCTCTTGTTCCGCAAAATAAGTAGGCATGTCCGATACGATCTGCTTTTATCTGGTTTTTCAAAGTTGTTACGATATGATCCTGTCCTTTTACATCTTCAAATTCCTGTGGACGGAATTTCCGGTACAACGCCGTATATGACATGCTGTTTTTCCTCTCTTAGTTATGCCCGGCTCTGACGATGCAGTTTGCCGGGCATTCATTTTTTATGTTTTTAATCACCAAAACTGATTCCGATACGTTTTGCCTCCCGAATCATCTGGCAGTCCGGATCAACGGTTTTCAATTTGCCGGAAACCTCTGCCAATGGCACACGTTTTGTCTCTCCATTGATCATTGCAATCATGCAGCCGTAATCTTCCGCAATGATTGCCTGTGCTGCTGCAGAGCCAAGTCTGGTACAGAGCACTCTGTCATATGGACATGGGCTTCCGCCCCGCTGTGTATGTCCCGGAACCGTAACACGGACCTCAACGCCTGCTGCTTCATAAATCTGATCCGCAATCTCATAGGAAACGGACGGATATTTGCGGTCGGCCACTTTTGCCTTGTATGCCTTCTTCGCAAGTGAAGCATCCTCCTTAGAAATCGCGCCCTCTGCTACAGCCAGGATTGTAAATCCTTTTCCTGCTTTTGTTCTCTTGTTGATAGCTGCTATCACTTTATCGATATCATATGGAATCTCCGGAAGCAGGATAATGTCCGCACCACCGGCAATTCCTGCATATAACGTCAGCCAGCCGACTTTGTGTCCCATAACTTCCACGATAAATACACGGTTGTGGGAAGCTGCTGTCGTATGAATGCAGTCGATCGCCTCTGTCGCAATGTTAATCGCACTCTGAAAGCCAAAAGTGACATCTGTTCCATAAATATCATTATCGATCGTCTTAGGAAGATGAACCACATTTAAGCCCTCTTCCCGGAGAAGGTTTGCCGTTTTCTGCGTTCCATTGCCGCCAAGGATCACAAGACAGTCAAGATTTAATTTATGGTAGGTCTGCTTCATTGCCTCCACTTTATCGAGACCATTCTCATCCGGCACACGCATCTGTTTGAATGGCTGACGGGAAGATCCTAAGATTGTTCCACCTTTCGTAAGGATTCCCGAAAAATCTGCTGACGTCAGAAGACGGTAATCTCCATAGATCAGCCCTTTGTATCCATTGTGAAATCCGTATATCTCAAGTTCATCAACATTTTCACTCAAACCTTTTACCACACCACGCATAGCAGCATTCAGTGCCTGACAGTCGCCGCCGCTTGTCAACATTCCGATTCTTTTCATACGTAAACAGTCCTTTCTCATTACTATATTAAATGATTTCATTGCTAATCTAGATTATAATATATTTTTTTAACAGGTACAACTATTTCAAAGCTTGCAGATTATAGAAAATATGGTATACTAAACAAGTATTTTTATACAAAAAGAAAAGCGTATCACGTTTTTCTATGGAGATATACCCAAGTGGCTGAAGGGTCCGCACTCGAAATGCGGTAGGTCGGTAAATGTTCCGGCGCGCGAGTTCAAATCCCGCTATCTCCGCTAAAAAAGGATATCGCATGGTAATTCCATGCGATATCCTTTTTATATTAAAATTTGCTTTCGAAAATACTTTATTTCACATCTGTCACTTCGTAACCTGCATCTACAACTGCCTGTTTTAATGCTTCTACAGAAGCATCGCCTGTTACGACTGCATTTTTGTTTTCAAGGCTTACGGTAACTTCTGTTACGCCTGCGACCTCTTTTAATGCTTTCTCTACATGTGCCTGGCAATGGGCACACATCATGCCTTCGATTGAAATTGTTGTTGTCATAGCTGATTCTCCTTTATCATTGTTTGTTGATTTTATATTATTATCCAGTGCATTGTGCTGGTTAATATCTGCAATTGTACTTGCAGCGACATGCTGATACGGTTCACTTTGTGTCTTTTTCGCATCGTGCAGTTTTACCCATCTTAACCGGAGTGCATTACTTACCACACATACGCTGCTCAGACTCATGGCTGCTGCACCGAACATTGGGTTCAATTTTATCTGGAAAAGCGGATACAAAACACCAGCTGCAAGCGGGATTCCGATACTGTTGTAAAAGAATGCCCAGAATAAATTTTCTTTGATGTTGCGGATCACGGCTTTACTTAATTTTACTGCACCTACAGCGTCAAGTAAATCGTTTTTCATCAGTACGATATCAGCGCTCTCGATCGCTACGTCTGTTCCTGCCCCGATCGCAATTCCCACATCTGCGGAGGCAAGTGCCGGCGCATCGTTGACGCCGTCACCGATCATCGCTACTTTATGTCCTGCTTGTTTTAAGGCTGAGATTTTCTCCTCTTTCTGTGTTGGCAGAACCCCGGCGATCACCTCATCGATACCAACCTGCTCCTTGATTGCCTGTGCGGTCACTTCGTTGTCACCGGTTAACATAATGACATGTATGCCGTAATCACGGAATTTCTGTACCGCCTCTTTACTGGTCGGTTTTACCACATCTGCAACTGCCACAATTCCAAGGAACTGGTTTTCATCTGCAAAAAGAAGCGGTGTCCTGCCCTGTTTGGCAAGTTCCCGGATCTGGTTTTTCTGCTCTGTGGAAAGGCTGATCCCTTTCTCTTCCATCATCTTCTCATTTCCGGCATAGTAGTGTGTACCGGACACTGTACCTTCGATTCCTTTTCCAAATAAAGCGTTGAAATCTGTTACTTTTTCCAGGGAAATATTGTTTGTCACACAATAGTTTACAATCGCCTCGGCAAGCGGATGTTCGCTGCCTTTTTCAAGGCTTCCTGCAATCTGAAGAAGCTGCGTTTTATCTGCATTCTTTCCGGCAGCACAGATAATATCTGTCACGACAGGTTTTCCCTGCGTGATAGTTCCTGTCTTATCTAACACAACGGTGTCGATCTGATGTGCCGTCTCTAATGCGTCACCGGATTTGATGAGGATTCCGTTCTCCGCACCTTTTCCGGTTCCAACCATAATTGCAACCGGTGTTGCAAGACCAAGTGCACACGGACACGAGATCACAAGCACTGCGATCGCAGTTGACATGGCAAACTCAAACGTTGCGCCGGAGATCAGCCAGATAACTCCTGCGATCAGTGCAATGGTAATAACGGTTGGCACAAAAACTCCGGCAATTTTATCTGCCATTTTTGCAATCGGGGCTTTGCTTGAGGAAGCTTCCTCAACCAGCCGTATGATCTGTGCGATTGTGGTATCCTCGCCGACTTTGGTTGCTTTTGCGCGGATCAGACCGGATTTGTTCATGGATGCAGAGACAATCGTGTCTCCCTCCTGTTTTGGCACCGGAATACTCTCACCTGTGATCGCCGATTCGTCAAAAGAAGATTTTCCCTCCAGCACGATACCGTCCACTGCAACCGATTCACCCGGTTTTACAAGAAAAATTTCTCCTTTTTCCACATCTGTTGCATCCACGACCTGCTCCACACCATCTCTTACGACCGTCACTGTCTTTGGCGCGAGATTCAAAAGCTTTGTGATTGCCTCGCTTGTCTTTCCCTTGGACTTCGTCTCAAGATATTTTCCAATGGTGATCAGTGTCAGGATCGTTCCGGCTGACTCAAAGTATAAGTCATGGGCATACTGATGTACGACCATCATGTCGCCGTGTCCCATCGCATACCCGATACGGTAAATGGCAAAAATACCATAGAGGATTGCCGCACCCGCACCGATCGCGATCAGGCTGTCCATGTTCGGGCTTCTGTGCCATAATGTTTTAAATCCGTTTTTAAAATATTTCTGATTTGCGATCAAAATTGGCAGCAACAGTAAAAACTGTGTAAACGCATAGGTGATTGCATTCTCATTTCCATGCAGAAAGTTCATGGTAAACGGAGGCATCGGAATGTTGAGCCACTGATAAATCATATGTCCCATGGACACATACATCAGTGGTATCCAGAAAATCAGCGAAACGATCAGCCGTTTTTTCATGTTTTTCACATTCTGCTCTACGGCTGAAAGTCCGCTGTTTTCCTGACTGTCCGACTGTCCGGACGTTTTTGTCCCGGATTTTGCGTGCCTGTCTTTTACCGCCGCACCGTATCCGGCATCCTCCACTGCCTTGATAATACCTGCCGTATCAAGTTTATTCTCATCAAATTCGACCTGCATACTGTTTGTCAGCAGATTCACGCTGACATTTTCCACCCCGGTAAGCTTTCCCACACTTTTCTCCACATGGGATGAGCAGGCGGAACAGGTCATGCCTGTAACATCAAATCTCTCTTTCATGTATGTCGTCCTTTCCTGTTATGTTCTTTCCTGTTATGTTCTGCTTTTGAATATCAGAGCTCACTATTTCATCAGTTTCTTCAAAAGTTCGCACAGTTCATCGACTGCCTCTTCATTTCCTTCGCGGATATCCTCCGAAACACAGGTTTTGATATGTCTTGCCAGAAGTTCTTTGTTAAACCCATTCAAAGCCGCCTGGATTGCTGACACCTGTGTGAGAATATCCACACAATAGCGGTCGTCCTCCACCATCGCCCTGATTCCACGCACCTGTCCTTCGATACGGCTCAAACGTGTCATGAGTGCCTTCTTCTCCTGCTCATCACGCTGTTTATGTTTTACATTTTCATCCTCATTGCCTTTACAACAACATGTCATAGCTCCACATCCTTTCTGTCCGCCGCACTCTGATTTTGTTATCTGAATATTATTTTTACCACTTATGATTTTGTCATTCATCATATTTTATATACCCCTATGGGGTATTTTGAATATAGTACAGGATAACAGAAAAGTCAAGCATCATTATTTACTATTTTTCTCATTAACAAATTTTCTATTACCGTTCACTTGTCTTTCGTTCCCATAACAATTCCTAACTTAACAATGCAAACAATATAAGTTCATGATATAATGAGCGCAAGTGAGAAGAATGCATTTATGCATTCGACAAACGGCGAATGTCGATCATGTGCTGCTTTTGCACATGATATAATAAAGAAAGATTATAACGGATAATTGCGAAACTCATCAAAGCATAAATAAAATTGTGAAAAATCAACAAAAGACATGAAAGACATTGGGGAACCGCCGGTTCTTAGAAGGTAGGTACAACTGCAAGTTGTGCCTAGCTTCTTAGCACCGTTGCGAGTGACACATAGCGAGAGCGTGTCTTGAATGTTTTTGTTGGTTTTGAACAATTTAAAGCAACTTTGCCAGAGTTTTGCAAACACTCCAACCCCCAGAGAAAGGACTTCCCTATGCTTTTGAAAAAAGAAAAACCCGCCCAGATCGATCCCCTCGAAAACTGGCCGGAACATTATTATGAGATAGAAAATGCCAAAGAAAGAAAAGAGATTCTCGCTCAGGCGATCAGCCGGGGGCTGGATCTTCCAAATGATAATTACCGTATGAAATTGCTGGAAAAACGTTATGGAAAAGACGGAAAGAGCGATGCCTTCATGAAAGCATGGATGATGATCAAAGCATCCGGTGCTGCCGGAATTTCTTTTTTCAACAAGCGGCATCTGCAAAAAGAATTAAAACAATATATGAAAGATCTCTGTCTGCTCGAATACGCACCTGAGAATGAAACAGAACAGGCAGTTCTGCTGACAGAGTGGGAAAATTTTGCGAAAGTTCTGCTTGCCTCCTGCACGGGAAGCAAAACTTATTGCTCCACTCTTTTTGGCATTGTGCCGATCAAAGATGCATCCGTTGCAAGAAAAATCGCGGAAGAGATCGACTTCGTCACAAGAACTTACCCACAAAAGCTCGAACTTGCTGACGAATTCGCTCCGTTCCGCGAAGTGATGGTCAACACCTACTGTAATATGATAGAAAATGGTTCTTCCTACTGGTACGAAGTTGTAAACTCCTGATCAGAGTAATCCCTGATGAGAATCAATAAAATCAGATTAATCCCTGGATTAGGATAAATAAAATCAATACCGGAAGCACAAACTGGAAATATGGTTTTAATCCTTTTGCGATCTTAAGACCTTTTCCAGTATTTGCTTCTTCCAGATAGTTATCAAATCCCCATCCCCATTTTGTGACGCAGAATAACAGATAAATAAGGGAACCACCCGGTAGCAACAGATTGCTCACAATGAAATCCTCACTGTCTAACACATCCCTGCCACCGATCAGGTGCAGATCACTCCACACATTATATCCAAGTACACATGGCATGCTGGCAATCAGTATGATTACACAGTTGACCAGTGCCGCTTTTTTTCGATTCCAGCCAAACATATCCATACAAAATGACATGATGTTTTCAAATACCGCAATAATCGTGGAAAAGCTTGCAAATGTCATAAACAAAAAAAACATTGTTCCCCAGATACGACCGCCTTCCATATTTACAAATACGTTTGGAAGCGTGATGAAAATGAGTTTTGGTCCTGCCCCGACTTCCACGCCGTAGCTGAAACATGCCGGGAAAATGATCAGTCCTGCCATGATTGCCACAAATGTATCCAGTGCACAGATTCTGACACCTTCTCCTGCAAGACTGTTATCACGACCCATATAGCTTCCAAAGATCTCCATGGCTGCAACTCCGAGACTTAAGGTAAAGAACGCCTGATTCATTGCCGCTGAAACGACATTTCCAATGCCCACTTCCCTCACCGTTTCCATATTTGGGATCAGATAAAAACGTACACCCTCGCCCGCACCGGACAATGTAAAACTGTGTACCGCAAGGATCACGATCAGGCAAAGCAAAGCACTCATCATGACTTTGCTTATTTTTTCCAGACCGTTCTGCAATCCTCTGCTGCACACAAAAAAGCCCAGAATGACCGTGAGTATCATCCAGAAGCTCATCTGCAACGGGTCTGCAAGCAGGTTGGAAAATACTGCTCCGGCAGCCTCCGCATCCATGCCAGCCTGAAATTCACCTATCAGAAATTTGTAAAAATAAGTTACCATCCACCCGGAAACTGTCGTGTAATACATCATCAGCATATAACAGCCGAATATCGCTGCCCAGCCGTGAAGATGCCACTTGCTTCCCGGTTTTTCTAACGCCTTGTAACCTAACACGGCACTCTTACGGCTTGCACGTCCCACGGCAAGTTCCATCGTCAGAACCGGAAGTCCCATGGCGATCAGGAACACGAGATAGAGCAGCACAAATAACCCGCCGCCGTTTTCGCCCACGACATAAGGAAATCTCCATACATTTCCGATTCCGATGGCACATCCGGCACTTACCAGAATAAATCCCAGACGTGATTTGAAAGATTCTCTTTTCATGATCTGACCCCTGACTAGATGTTTAACAGATCACTATAAACTTTTAATGCTCCGTCTGTGTCATGTGCAAGAACACGTTTTGCAAGAACTTTTCCAAGCTGAACGCCTTCCTGATCGAAGCTGTTGATATTCCATAAGAATCCCTGGAACATAACTTTGTTCTCAAAATGAGCAAGTAAAGCACCAAGTGTCTTAGGATTTAATTCCTCACCGATGATGATGGAAGATGGACGTCCACCTTCAAAATTCTTGTTGCGGTCGTCGTCTGCCTTACCACATGCAAATGCTACGATCTGGGCTGCAACGTTTGCGCAGAGTTTCTGCTGGCTTGTGCTGTCCTGTATCACAACATCCGTTCCGATCTGGCTGTTCTTAAATCCGATGAACTGAAGCGGAACAATATCTGTTCCCTGATGTAATAACTGATAGAAGGAATGCTGTCCATTTGTACCAGGCTCACCGAAGATCACCGGTCCTGTCACGTAATTTACAGACTCACCAAAACGGTTTACAGATTTACCGTTAGACTCCATGTCTAACTGCTGTAAATGTGCAGGGAAACGGCTCAAAGCCTGGGAGTATGGTAAAACGGCTGTAGCCGGGTAGCCGAGTACATTACGCTCATAAACTCCGATCAATGCGTCGAGCATTTCCGGATTCTCTAACATATTTTTATTTAAAGAAAGTTTATCTTCTTCTGCTGCACCGTCTAAGAACTGTGCAAACACCTCCGGTCCGAATGCCAGGGATAATACAGCTCCGCCAACTGCTGATGTAGAAGAGAAACGTCCTCCGATATAATCATCCATGAAAAATGCTGCCAGATAATCATCACTCTTTGCCAGAGGAGATGTCTCACTTGTAACAGCGATCATATGCTTAGAAGCATCCAGTCCTGCATTTTTCAATGCATCTTTTACGAAAGACTCATTCGTCAATGTCTCTAATGTTGTACCTGATTTTGATACAAGTACGAAAATGGAATGTGCAACATCAATAGAAGCTAATACTGCTGCTGCATCATCCGGGTCTACATTGCTGATGAATTTTGCTTCCATCTTGAATGTGTTGTTTTTCTTTGCCCAGTTCTCCAGTGCAAGATACATTGCACGTGGTCCAAGGTCACTTCCGCCAATACCAATCTGAACTACAGTCGTAAACTTTTCACCTGCTGCATTTGTGATCTCTCCGGCATGTACCTTGTTTGCAAAATCTGCAATTCTATTCTGCTGTTCTACATAAAAAGAACGCTTGTCAACGCCATCTGCCTCGACTGCATCCCCTAACTGTCCGCGTGTCATATGATGAAGTACAAGACGTTTCTCGCCTGTATTCACAACTTCACCATTATAAAGAGCTGCAAATTTTTCAGAAAGCTGTGCTTCCTCTGCTAATTTTGCAAGTGCTGCAAGTGTGTTATCATCCACTTTTTTTGCAGCATAATTATATGCAAGTCCCTCTGCCATCGGTGTGCTGTATTTCTTCACACGCTCTGCGCCGTTTTCTCCGGACATTACTTTTGTCAGGTCAACCTCTGCAACCTTTGACAATTCTTCAAAAGAAGTAAGGGTATCTAAATTCTTCCACTCCATGATGTTATCCTCCTTGTTTTGCGAAGCAAAATGCGACTGCCCTTGCAGGAGCAGAGGATTTTACTCCTTGTTTTGCCTTTTATTTATACAACCGTGAAAAATTATACTATTAAATGTAATCGAATTCAAGTAGCGCAATACACCAAAAAAAGAGTCTCTTTCGAAATTTTGCTTAAAAATTTCACAAAAGAGACTCTCTTTTTATTTTCTATTTCTGATTTGCCGGTTCCATATTGACGGAACGTCCTTTGATCTTCACATTCTTCATGGCTTCTAATACTTCTTTGCCATACTCTCTCGGCACTTCCACAAAAGTGTATTTGTCGTACATATCGATCGCACCGACGAGTTTTCCAGGCATTCCTGACTCTCCAGCGATGGCACCTAAGATATCGCCCGGTTTCACGCGGTCTTTTTTACCGATGTTAATGAAGAGACGAACCATACCTTCTTCGGCTCCGGTGTTATCCCAGTCGATCTCGCCATTCTCTCTGTCATTTTCCAGATTCACCTGACCGAGTGCCTGTTTTAAGAAAGCTGCTGCAATATCCATTGCGGTATAATCGGAATCATTGACCTGCTTTTCGATGATCTCGATCATCTCTTTTAAATCCTCATTCTCAATGATCTCACCGATTCCCTGCATTACTTTCTCTGCCTTGATCTGTGCCACATCATCCGAAGATGGGATTGGCATTGCAAGGATCTTGGTCTTGCAGTAACGCATGATATCTTTTAACTTGTAAACCTCTTTTCCTTTTACAAAAGTGAAAGCACGTCCGGTACGTCCTGCACGTCCGGTACGTCCGATACGGTGTACATAATACTCGTCATCCTGTGGAATATCATAATTGAATACTGCTTCCACATCATCGACGTCAATTCCTCTTGCAGCAACGTCTGTTGCGATCAGGATCTCCACACGGCCGGAGCGGAATGCCTTCATGACACGGTCACGCTGTGCCTGCTTCATATCACCGTGAAGTCCTTCTGCCATATAACCGCGGCTCTTTAACTCCTCGGAAAGCTCGTCTACCATTTTCTTAGTATTACAGAATACGAGGGAAAGCTTTGGATTATAGTAATCTAACAGTCTTGTCAGAACTTCGGTCTTGTCCTTGCGTTTGACATCATAATAATATTGCTCGATGCTTGGCACGGTCAGTTCTTTTTTTACCACCTTAATGGTCACTGCGTCATGCTGATATTTCTTTGTGATGTCTAAAATCGGCTTTGGCATGGTCGCAGAAAACAGAACCGTCTGTCTTCCCTCTTCCGGGATATATTCCAAAATCGTCTCGATATCCTCACGGAATCCCATGTTCAGCATCTCGTCCGCCTCATCTAAAACGATCGTATTGACTGCCTCGCAACGGATCGTTTTTCTGCGGAGATGATCCATGACACGTCCCGGTGTGCCGATAATGATCTGTGCACCGCCTTTTAATGCCTTGATCTGACGGTTGATATCCTGTCCACCGTATACCGGAAGGATTTTCACACCATGCATATATTTGCTTAATTTACGGATTTCTTCCGACACCTGGATCGCAAGCTCTCTGGTTGGTGAAAGGATGATCACCTGTGTCTTTTTATTATTTGGGTCTACTTTGTGAAGCACCGGGATACCAAAAGATGCTGTCTTTCCGGTTCCTGTCTGTGCCTGTCCGATCACATCGACTCCTGACATCACAACCGGGATCGCCTGACTCTGGATCGGAGTCGCCTCTTCAAATCCCATCTCTTTGATAGCACGGAGTACCTGTGGATATAAATCTAATTCATCAAATCTTACTGTTTCCATATATTTTCCTTTCGTGCGAATGCGCAGTCGTATATGTTAGCATATTGTCGCCATTTTGTCAACTATTTTGTCAGAATACCCGTATCACATCCGGCACGATCTATGTACCCCGGCTTCCATGAAAAAGAAAGCTGGGTTAATATGAAAAGCAATCGAATACTCCCTGTTTTTCATCCATATCCAAGCAAAATCCAGTCGTCGTACACTCCACATGTATTTCTGTTTTTCCCCTGTAAAAATGTGATATGCGCCGTCACCTCTAAAAAAAGCTGCCGTAGCAATAGTTCGATTGCGGATTGCTCATTATAACTTATGCCAATTTTCCTCTAAGGTTCCACTTTTTCCTGTTTTGAGGATAAATCCAACTCCTGTCCGCGGATATCCGCAATACAGATATCATTTCTGCTTTTCTTCTTTACCTGATATAACAGCATATCTGCAGTATGTAGAAAATCCCAGCTCCTGTTTCCTTCCTCCGGAACTCCATACGAAATACCCTGGGAGATTGTCACGATTGGCAATGCTTTGGAATACAAATGCTCCAGTTTGAGATTCATAATATTCTGCCGCAGCGCGCCTGCCTTCGCATGCACTTCCTCCGCACTTATACCCGCATAAATGATAATAAATTCATCTCCGCCATATCTCGCGCAGAATGTCTGCCCATCTTCCATCTTTTTCAGCTCATTTGCAATTGCAATAATGCACTCGTCGCCCTGCTGATGTCCATAATTGTCATTATACTGCTTGAAAAAGTCAATATCTAAAATCTCCATTGCAAGCGGAAGCCTGTGCTCATAACAGTAATCTAATACTTTTTCCGAATAAGCATTCAGGCGGTAACGGTTTGCCAGTCCGGTCATCTGGTCTGTCTCCGACTGTTTCAGCAGCTTCACATTGACTGCTTCCATCTCCCTGCGGCTCTCATTTGCACGTTCGAGAGAACTTCTGACATAAAGCATGTTGACGATCATATCTTTGTTCTCGCGCTCCATGATCTCGGAAAGCTCATAATACAGACCAGCTGCCTGCAGATAACCTGCATTGTCCTGATTCTTGCGGTAGCCTTTGATCTTAATGGAAATGACTCTGCGCTGCAGATTGATCACACCTGAATCTTTCACGATCCGATCCAGCTTCTCAACGATCATCCACAACACATCATCCCGGCCGATCTCCAGCATCAGCCCGCAAAAATCACAAAGGTCGTCAAACACCTCCATGATCTGCACATTTTTATTGATTATTTCTACAATCTCCTGGATCTGTGCATCTCGTCTCACATAATTGTGGGTCAGATGATAATATCTTGCCTTCAGGCAGTCCACATATAAAATGTCAATATCCTCATAATAAGACGCACATTCCGCATCCAGTTTTTCTATATAAGCATGTGTCTTATCTAACATCCCCTGCAGCATATAGCAGCGTGCCAGATTCACGTAACTGGCCATCAGTCCGACATAATTTTCCTTCACATCCGGATTACTTCTGCAGTATGAATAAGCCTTTTCGAAATAACTTTGCGCCTCGTGATACACACCATTTTCCATGTACAGATTACCAAGATTCTGCATGATGCTGATCTCCATCTTAGTAATCCCATATTTACGACAGTAATTCAATCCTGTCAGATAGTAATCCATCGCTGCAGACACATTTCCCTTGTTGACAGAAGAGATTGCCATCAGGTTGTAAGACCTTGCGATCAGCTCCCACTGTCCGGTCTGTCCTAGCAGATGGATTGCCTGCGCAATGTTGCGGAACATGTGCTCCACATCATTCAGCAGATAGTAAGTTTCCCCACTGTAAAAATATGCAAAACCAAGAAGTGCCGCATCTTTATGTTCCTTTGCATACCGTTCTATATCAAGACAGCATTTGAGTGTATGCTCTGCGTCCTTTCCTCTGCTGTTCAAAACTTCCTGTTTCCATGCGTTTACCACGTCATTTGATCCATGAACTCCCATGCAGTCTCTTCCTTTCTGCCTGTTTTCGGTATTTCAATAAAATTTATTATAATCCAGAAATTCCGTGTGTTCAAGAAAAAGGAAATTTTTGCTATTCAAAAAATTCAATCGGATCGACCGGTACCCCATCTTTTCGAAGTTCAAAATAAAGGTTACTGCCCTCAACAGAATAATATTTTGTCGGTTCCGTCACATAACCGATCACATGACCTGCCTCCACATAGTCTCCCACTGCAAACTCCGGTTCCTTAAGCTGTCCGTAGACTGCGAGATACCCATCTCCCAAATCTTCTGTCACGGTACATCCTGTCACTTCATTTGTCTCAATACTCTGGATTTTTCCTTTTGCTACCGCATAAACTTTGCTGTTGACATCCCCGGCAATGATGACCGCCGGATTGTATTTGTACTGGTCTAACGTCGCAAAATACACCGTCGAGTCCATGCTGTAATCTAAGATCACATTTCCTTCCATCGGCCATAAAATACCATCTTCCGCAGCGAAATGGAGTGCCTGGGAAGTGTTTCCTGTCGGTGCTGCCTCTTCCTGTCCACTGTCTGCTTCCTCACTCTCCTTTTCTACCTCTGCTGTCTCTGTGCTCTGTGTCTGCGGTTTTAAAATAGAAGCAACCTGATCTGCCTCTGTCTCTTCCTCCATTGCCACATTCTGGTTCTCCGTGTCTATCTCTGCTGCAATTTCCTGTTCTAACTGCTTTCTCTCCTGTTCCTGTCCTCTGCTATATAAAACAGTCATGCCGACTGCTGCAAGGATTACCAGCGTGCCTGCAATGATATACTGTTTTTTCTGCCAGAAGGCTGCCCACCCGTGATTCTTTCTCATATTTTTCACCGTCCATTGTTTATTTAGCAGAATACATTTCCTGCTATTAACAATAGTGTTGCCACATTCAGACGGTTTATTCACAGTAATTGGAATCGTTTTTCATTCCACATTTTCCAGCTCTGTACCGGGAAAAAAATACTGTAAAATTTTTCTGTAATCCTCCCCTTTTTCAGCCATTTTCTGTGCTGTATACTGGCTCAGGCCAAATCCGTGTCCATGTCCCTTCGTTACGATCCGGATCTTGCCAGGTTCCAGTTCTGTCACGTTGAAATTTGCGGATTTTAACCCAAGTTCCCCACGCAGTTCCTCTCCTGTGTAGGATTTCCCATTCATCTGCGCCTTTGTGACATACCCGGCACTATCCTTCTCTTCGATCGTGATCTCCTGATCCAGATACAACACCGAAAGATAATCCGGCGCCTGTGCATCCTCATAACATGCCACACCTGAAAGATATGGCATATCCGAATCCGGATATAATTCTTCCATATTTCTTGTATTGCCCGCACTCACTGCATGGTATGCAGCATATATGTAATGGTTCCGGTACTGCAGCGTCTCTCCGTCTGTCTCCTGTATCGCCTCCTTTATCTTCCCTTCCGCCTCGGAAAAATAGTCGCCCCACAGCTCCTGTAATTCGCCCATTGTCATACTCCCCGGAAGTTCTGTCCCCATCTCCTCTGCTGCCTTAAGGTTTGTACGGGCGATCACACACTGGGCTTTGATACATTCCTCCGGTGCATCTGCGCTTATCTCCTTTGCGACAATGCAAAAAAGCATGTCCGCATCCTCCTCTGTTTCCGCTGTCCGGTTTACATTTCCCAGCAATTCTTCCAGCTGCATTTTCTGGCAAAAAATGGTGAGGAAAAGTGGTATGAGAAGCAATAGCAGAAGTATGGTCAGCATCGTGTTTATTCTTTTTGCCAAGTTTTTTCTGTGCATAAAAAATCTCCATCCCATATACAAGTATATGAGACGGAGTCAGCTTTTATGAATCAAATTTTATCCGGAGTTCCTGTGGAAAGTTTATGCCTGACCTCAGGGATTCTGTTGTCTGCAAAAAGTTATGATACACCGATACGAATATGGCAGATGCTTTCGAATGAAAATGCTCGGCTTGTTGATTTGTCTGATGTCATGTTTGGACTTTCTGATTATTTATGTTCATTCAGAGCTGGACACTTCACGCCAAATGTGCGCCCGGGACAAACTCATTGCGAAAGAATCGTGCAGGAGTTAATACAGCAATATCAGCAGTTGTCCAGTCAAAAATTATCTGAACAGCTTAATTTTTGACTGGTTATAAACAATGCTGATAGCTGTATTTACTCCTGCCAGATTCTTGAGTTGAGTTTGTCCCGGGCGCACATTTGACGCGGAGTGTTCAGCTATGAATGTACATAAACCGTCAGTCCAAACATGACATCGGACAAATTTACACAATCCTCACGAATTTTCATTCGAAAGCACCTGCCATATTCGTATTGGTGTATTTTTACGTTATGATCAGACAACAGAATCCCTGAGGTCAGTCATAAACTTTCCACAGGAACTCCAGACTTCTATTATATTTTGCTGCCGATGATGTTGCTGAGCTGCGCGAACTGCTGAAGTGTCAGTGCTTCGCCACGGATGGTGACCGGAACGCCAAGTTCCTCAATGCTTTCCTGAATCACTTCTTTGGAAAGATGAATGTCCGGCGCATTATTCAAGCCATTGGCAAGCGTCTTTCTGCGCTGATTGAAGGATGCACGGATGATCTTAAACATTAATTTTTCGTCATTCACCTGCACCGGCACTTCTTTATGTCTTGTGAGACGGATCACTGCGCTTCCGACATTCGGGCGAGGCATAAAACAGTTCGGCGGAACGATCGCAACAATCTCGGGTTTCGCATAATACTGCACTGCAAGGGAGAGTGCCCCATATTCTTTCGTTCCCGGTCCCACCTGCATACGGTCTGCCACTTCTTTCTGGACCATAACCGTGATATTGTCGATTGGCACATTGCTTTCAAACAGTCCCATGATAATAGGGGTAGTAATGTAATATGGCAGATTGGCAACTACTTTAATCGGTCTGCCGTTGTTGTATTCCTTTACCAGTTCATTGATATCCACTTTCAGGATATCCTGGTTGATGACCTTTACATTGGAATAGTCTTTTAATGTATCTGCAAGGATAGGCAGCAGATTGGTGTCGATCTCCACTGCGATCACCTGTCCGGCACTTTCTGCCAGATACTGGGTCATGGTACCAATTCCCGGACCAATTTCCAGAACGCAGTCATCCTTTGTAATACCTGCTGCGCTTACAATTTTTTCCAGAACATGAGCATCGATCAGGAAATTCTGGCCGAAGCGCTTCTGGAACGCAAACTGATATTTCTGGATGACTTCAATTGTTTTTTTCGGATCTGATAATTTCTCATTCATTTACGATTTTACCTGCTTTTGTCTTCTTTCTGTTTCTATTATTTTTATATCATTTCGCTTCCACCCGCCAGTGACGGGCAGATCTGCATCTATAAACGGTAAAGCTTTCTGGCATTATCCCAGGTCATTTTCTCCACTGTTTCCCGGTCCACCCCCTTAAGAGCTGCCAGCTGATCTGCCACATAGGTCAGGTTCAGGGAAGAATTTCTCTTTCCCCGGTTTGGAACAGGTGACAGATATGGGCAGTCGGTTTCCAGTACCAGGCGGTCTAAGGGGGCATATTCTACGGTTTCTACCAGTTTTCTGGCATTTTTAAAAGTAAGTACGCCGCCAATGCCAAGGAAAAATCCCATATCCAGGTACTCCCTTGCCATTTCCTTTGTATAAGAAAAGCAATGGATCACACCACCGATGTCCGATCCGTGTTCTGCCTTCATAATATCCAGGGTATCTTTTGCAGCATCACGGCTGTGGATGATCACCGGAAGCTTTAACCTGCGGGCCAGATCTAACTGGGCCACAAACCATTTTTTCTGGATCTCTTTATCCGGCTCTTCCCAGTAATAATCAAGGCCGATCTCACCAATGGCACGGACTTTTCCGTCCTGTCTTTCTGTGCACCAGGTCTCAATATCTTTTAAGCCTTCATCAGACAGTTCTGCGCTTTCACTTGGATGTACGCCTAATGCAGCATACATGAAATCATGGTTTCTGGCAAGCTCCAGTGTAGTCTTGCAGCTGGAAAGACTGGCAGCTACATTTGTAACAGCGTCAATGCCATTTTCTTTAAAACTGGCTAAAAGCTGCTCCCTGTCCTCGTCAAAGGCTTCATCGTCATAATGGGCATGTGTATCAAATATCATGTTGCTTATGCCTCCTACAGATTAAATACATATTTGTCCAGGCGGTCAAAGGCCTCTTTTACCCTGGACAGCGGCAGAGCCAGGTTCATACGGATATGACATGGGCCGTGGAAAGCTACTCCGTCCTGCCAGATCACGCCTACTTCAATGCCTGCTGCCTGAAGCTCTGTAATAGTCTTTCCATGTTTTTTGCACCATTCTGTGCAGTCCAGGAAAAGCATGTAGGTGCCTTCCGGCTTGGAAACATTGACTCCTTCAAAATGCTTTTCAATGTAATCGCAGGCATAGTTTACATTTCCACTTAAGACCTCTTTTAATTCATCCACCCACTCATAACCTTCCGGTTTATAAGCACCGATCAATGCATACATAGATAACAGGTTCATGCTGTTATAATGGCTTAAAGAGGACTCTTTTAAAATGCGGTCCCTTAACCAGTCATTGTAGATAATATGATAACTGCCAATCAGACCAGCCAGGTTAAAGGTTTTAGACGGAGCATAAAGTGCTACGGTCCTCTGCTTTGCATCTTCCGATACAGACTGGGTTGTAATGTGTTTATGTCCATTTAAGAGAAGGTCAGACCAGATCTCATCAGAAACTACATATACATCATGTTTCTTGTAGATCTCCATGGCCTTCTCGATCTCCCAGCGTTCCCAGACACGGCCGCAGGGATTGTGAGGGCTGCAGAACACGGCAACGTGGATGTGGTTTGCCTTGATCTTGGCATCCATATCCTCGTAGTCCATCCGCCAGATACCGTTTTCATCCTTGACCAGCGGGCTGTGAACGATCTTATAGCCGTTGTTCTCAATGCACATGGTAAAGCCGATGTAGGTGGGGCTGTGCAGCAGCACGGCATCACCGGGGGCGGCATAGCAGGTCAGTGCAGAGACAACACCGCCCAAAACGCCGTTTTCGTAGCCGATGCACTCTTTGGTCAGGCCTTTGACATCGTTGCGGGTCTCGTGCCACTTGATGATGGAGTCGAAGTATTCATCGGAGGGCTGGAAGTAGCCGTAGGCCGGGTGCTTTGCACGCTCGATGATGGCTTCCGGGATGGTGGGGACGGTGGGAAAGTTCATGTCAGCCACCCACATGGGAATGGCATCATAGCCTTCCTTGGGCAGGTCGGGAGTGAAGCCGGGCATTGAGCCCAGACCATCGATGGCGGTTGCGTCCTTGCCATGGCGGTCCATGATGGAGGTGAAATCATACTTCATAGTAAATTCTCCTTTTCCGGCAAATGCCGATTTCTTACAGTGTGTATGGGATTGAATCTTTCATTGAAACATCAGAAAAATCAGGCGGCTTCTGCCTCGTCAGCAGTGGTATCTGTAATGGCCTGACGGACGATCTCCTCTTTCTTGGCGGCCAAATCCTCGGCCTTGACAGCACCCTGTTTCAGGCGCAGGATGCTCAGCACGCACATCACAACAACGATGACAACAGCGAACACGGCATCGTTGAAGGTCAGATCCTTGAACAGGTTAAAGGCAACCACGCCGGCGCAGAAGGCACCCAGCACGCAGCAGATGTTGTAGAACCATAGGGGCATCTTGATGCTGCGCTGTGCCCACTGTTCGGGGTACTTCTTGGGCAGGGTCAGGCAGGCCAGATTCATGTAGATGTTGATGAGCATGGTGGGAATCATCACCTGAGAGACGATGGCGTCCAGACTGCGGCCAGTGACGATGGGGAAGATGCTGATGACGTAGAACAGCAGGTAAATGGCGTAGGGATAACCGTTCTTATCGGTCTTTTTGAAGACGGAGGGCAGCCAGCCATCGTTGGCAACCTGCAGCAGGGGGTAGCGGAACATGCCCAGACCGCCCAGAGCGGAGCTTGCGATGGCACCGATGCCGCCGCCGACCACGAAGAAGATGTACAGTGCACGGGGAAGGATTGCCTCAGCGGTCACACTGATGTTCTGACCGGCAGTCTCAGCGTAGGGCAGGACACCACCGGCGACAATGCCCATGGTACCGTAGACCACAGCCAGCAGCAGGGTGATGATGATAATGCCCAGAGGAATGGTGCGCTTGGGGTTCTTGGTAACGGCTGCCATGGAGACGGGAGCCATCGTGGTGCCCTGGCAGGCCCAGCCCATAACGGCCAATGCGGAGACGAAACCGGTGAAGCCGCCGTGGAAGAAGCCGCCGTCAGCGCTGGAGAAGGTGTTGGCAAAATCGACTTTGGGCAGACCAAAGACAACGAAGATGACCAGAGAAGCTACCAGAACCAGTGTGATGATGTTTTCCAGAATGGTAATGAAGCGGGAACCCTTGATGGTGGAAAGGAAGAACAGGGTCATTGCAATAAATGCAACGAGCGTCTGATGATTTTGCAAGCTGGGAATGGCGATGGCCAGATACTGTGCCAGAGCTACCGAGTAGCTGGACATTGCCAGGCCGTTGACCAGAATCATCCAGGCGCTGACACCGCTCATAAACGGGTTGAACAGCATGGCCTTCATGCTGTAATCGCCGCCCTTCATCACGAACATGGCGGGCATTGCCAGGTTATACCAGTAAGCCAGCAGCATGAAGAAGCAGCCAATGGCGACGACCAGAGAAATGGAGCGGCCGGTGTAGGCAATGCCATAGCCCAGCAGCACGAAGATACCGGTGCCGATGGCACCGCCAAGGCCCAGACCAATAATGTTCCAGAGGCCTAATTTTTTGCCTTTTTCTTCCATAATATAATACCTCTCTTTTCTTGGTAGCGTTTTTATTGAGGTGCCCGTTGTGACCTGTGGGAAAAGTGAGAAAATCGGCAGGGAGTGCAGAATGTTACTTGACTGCGACAGCCTCGATCTCGACCCGGGCACCCTTGGGCAGTGCAACCACCTGGAAGGCACTGCGGGCCGGGCACACACCGGTAAAATAGGAAGCATAGACTTCGTTCATTGCGCCGAAATCTGCGATGTCCTTGAGTAGGACGGTGGTCTTGACCACATCGGACAGCTCGTAACCGGCAGCGGCCAGCACAGCCTTGATGTTCTCAATGGACTGACGAGTTTGGCTGGTGATGTCCTCACCGGGGAAAGCGCCGGTAGCGGGGTCGATGGGCAGCTGACCGGAAACATAGACGGCTGTGCCGGTGGCGGTGATGCCCTGAGAGTAGGGACCAATGGCTGCGGGTGCTGAGGGGGTAGATACCTGATTCTTTGCCATGATAGAAACAACTCCTTTGAATTTAAGAATGTCGAAATCACTGTGATAATTTATTTATCACTTGTTGATGCGATTATACAATACCACATCACAAATGTAAATACTTTTTTACAAATATTTTTATCATCGTGAGTAAAATTTTATCACTCTAAATTGTGCAGATTGCTAACTTGCGCTCTGCCGCAAAATTCTATATAATAAATAATAATAGAATAATTACGGTGAGAAACAGGAGGACAACGATGTGACAGATCAGGAATTGCTGAAGTGCTACACGGATTTCGTTCCGTTTCTGGCGGCTGTGTGCGGACCGGGGTGTGAGATCGTCATCCATGATGTGACCAACCCGGAACAGTCTATTATCGCCATTGGAAACGGGATTTCCGGCCGTGAACTGGGCGACCCCATGACCGACCTTGCACGGGAATTGCAGGAAAAAGGGACTTACGCTGATACTGAATCCCTGTTGAACTACAAAGGAAAGACCAAGAGCGGGGAATTCCTGTCCTCGACATACTTCATCAAGAACGAGGGACGGCTCATTGGGATGCTCTGTGTCAACAAGGAACTTGCCGCTGCACAAGAACTGAATCTTGCTCTGCGCGCGCTGTTGGATCGGTTCAATCTCTCGGCCCCGCCGGAAGATTCGCCCTCTGAGGATCTGAGCAGCCCGCTGGAGAGTGTGATGCACTCCCGCATTGCGGAGATCATCAGCAGGGAAGGCACTGCCCCGGCCCACATGTCCATGCAGGAAAAGATCCGCGTAGTACATAAGCTGGATGCAGACGGTATCCTGATGATGAAAGGCGCGGTTGCGGAGATCGCAGATCAACTTTCGGTGTCAGTTCCTACGATTTATCGTTATCTGAACAAACCGCAGGCCTGAGAAAAAACGGATAAAAAAAGCAGAGACGCTTTGGAAAGCTCCGAAGCGTCTCTGCTTTTTGTGCTTTTATCTTACTACATTATAACCCGGTTGGAAAGGGCAAAACTGCACAAATAATAAAATAGTTATCAACTGATTTTTTGATTATCAGCCAGGCTACAACGCTCTCTGTCAGCACGAACGCACTGCCCGCTGCGAAACCTTTGATACGCAAAAAACTCCCCTGCATTCCGGTAAAATGGAGTGCAGGGGAGTTTTTATGTTACAGGCTCAGGCCTGCGTTTTTTTACTGCTCCGGAGCGGTGAAGCTGATGGGGGTAGCACCTGCAGCAGCGTCAACGCTCAGCAGGGAGATGGGAGCAACCTCGTAGCCCAGGGTGTCGAA
>ERZ773103.1614-NODE-1614-length-23440-cov-3.014197_pt1 | contig 23440 bp, 23 predicted proteins | sample MGYA00511118_ERZ773103 | MGnify/ENA primary metagenome ERZ773103 (study PRJEB29015, sample SAMEA2737821) | human gut metagenome | biome: human gut; feature: human-associated habitat; material: faeces | place: China | collected 2012 ... | reverse complement strand
ACCACTTTGATGTGTTCCGCCTGTTGCTGGACGGGGCCCACGGCACCCGGTTTTCCTGCTTCCTGGACGAGCTGGTGGACATCGAGGTCGAGTACACCTACAAGTACATGGAGGTCATCGGCTGTGAGAGCGTCAAGTCCGGTCTGGTGACGGAGGAGTTCATCCATATCATCGTCACCGCCTACTTCAACGGCATGTTTGAGGTGGTGCGGCACAACATGGACCGTGCCGCCGCCCACCGCTATGTCAAGATGCTCAACCGCTACCACATGGCAGGTTTCGGCACCGTGTTTGACCCTCAGCCCTGACAAAAGAGGCTGTGCCCTTGGGTGCAGCCCTCCTGTTTGCACAAAAGTTAGCAATTACTAACCAAAAGGAGGAATTTATATCATGAAACAACAAAGCCCCATGCTCCGTTTGTGGGAGCTGGGAGAGGGACAACAGGGCGGCCTGAAGCGGGCGGTCCTGTCCGCTGTGGTGGGGGTACTGTTTGGGATGCTCCCCTACTTTGCCGTGGCTCAGATCATTCTCGGCCTATTGTCTGGAAACCAGGAATCCTCGTTCTACCTGACCTGGTGCGCAGTGGCGCTCGTGGGCTTTTTGCTCCGGGCCACCCTGTATTCCCTGGCTCTATCCCAATCCCACAAGGCCACCTTTGCTATCCTGAAATCTATCCGGGAGAAAGTGCTGGAGAAACTGCCAAAGATGCCTCTGGGTACGATTCTGGACACCTCCAGCGGCCAGATGAAGCAGGTCATCGTAGATCAGGTGGAGAGCATGGAGCGGCCTCTGGCCCATCTTCTGCCGGAGATGACCGCCAATGTGCTGGGACCGGTGTGCATCTTGATCTATCTGTTCGTGCTGGACTGGCGGATGGCCCTTTTGAGTCTGGTGTCCATCCCGGTGGGCATGGCTTTCATGATGGCGGTCATGGCCGGCTACGGCAAGCAGTACGAGGGCTCGGTCAAAACCACCCAAGCCATGAACAGCGCCATTGTGGAGTACATCGGCGGCATTGAGGTCATCAAGGCGTTTAACCAGGGCAAGCAGTCCTATGCCCGCTTCTCCGACAGCGTAAAGGCCAACGCCTCCTACTTCTACCACTGGATGAAGAGCTGCCAGATGCCGGTCTCTTTGGCCCGTGCCATCTCGCCCACCACCATGATCACCATTCTGCCGGTGGGCTGGCTCCTCTATACCGGAGGGAGTTTGCCCATCGAGACCTTTATCACCACCATCGTCCTGCCCCTGGGCATTGCCGGGCCCCTGCTGGCCGCCATGGACTTTGTGGACAGTCTCGCCAAGGTGGGCACCATTGTGGGCTCGGTGGACGCCATTTTGAACGGAGCGGAGCAGGACCACGGGGAAACGCCAGCGGAGTTCCAGGGGCGGGGCATCCAGCTCTCCCATGTGTCCTTCGGCTACCACGCGGACAAGGAAGTGCTCCACGATGTATCTCTCACCATCCCCGCCGGGACCATGACCGCCTTTGTGGGGCCCTCCGGATCGGGCAAGTCCACCATCGCCAAGCTGATCGCCGGCTTTTGGGATGTGACCTCCGGCGCCATCACCCTGGGCGGGCAGGACTTGAATCGGGTCCCGCTGAAGCAACTCTACGACCAGGTGGCCTTTGTCTCCCAGGACAACTACCTCTTTGACGAGAGCATCCGGGAGAACATCCGCATGGGCCGCCCGGCGGCCACCGACGCAGAGGTGGAGGCCGTGGCAAAAGCCGCCGGGTGTGACGCCTTTATCCGCAGTCTGGAACACGGCTATGACACGGTGGTGGGCGGAGGCGGCGCCCATCTGTCCGGCGGCGAGCGCCAGCGTATCGCCATCGCCCGGGCCATGCTCAAGGACGCGCCCATTGTGGTGCTGGACGAGGCGACTGCCTACATAGACCCCGAGAACGAGGCCGTGGTCCAGCAGGCCGTGGGCAAGCTGGTGGCGGGAAAGACCGTACTGGTCATCGCCCACCGCCTCAGCACCATCACCGGCGCGGATCAGATCGTGGTAGTCAATGGCGGCCGCAGCCAGGATGTGGGCACCCACGGGGAACTTTTGAAGAACTGCCCGCTGTATCAGGAGATGTGGCGGGCGCATATGGGCGCAAAGGAGGGAGAGCAGGCATGATCGGTGTTTTGAAAAAAATCTGGGACTTTGCCGGAGAGGAGCAGGACAATATCCGGAAGTCCATGATTTTAGGTTTCTTTTACGCGGTGTTCCATATGTTCCAGATCGCGGCCATCTATGTGGTGGTGCTGGCCCTGGTGGGCGGCTCCACAGACTCCGCCCCGGCCTGGCAGGCGCTGGGGCTTCTGCTGGCCAGCATTCTGGGCCGGGCGGTCCTCAACCGCTTCAGCCAGCTCCAGCAGACCCACGCCGGCTACTTCATGGTGGCGAACAAGCGCATTTCCATTGGCGACAAGCTCAAGCGGGTCCCCATGGGCTATTTCAACGACCAGAGCTTGGGAGAACTCACCGGCATCACCACCACCGTTCTGGACGAGGTGGAGAGTACCGGCCCCATGGTGCTGGTCGGTATCCTGGGCGGCCTGATCAATTCCGCCGTCATGCTGCTGTGCGTCCTGTTCTGGGACTGGCGGATCGGCCTGCTGGCCCTGGCGGGGATGCTGGTGTATCTGGCCCTTCTCTCCGGAATGGAGAAACAGTCCGCCAAAATCGCCCCCAAGCGCCAGCGGGACGAGGCCCGGCTGGTGGAGGCGGTGCTGGAACAGCTCCAGGGCATGAGCGTCATCAAGTCCTTTAACCTGACCGGAAAGGGCGACAAGCGGGTGCGGCAGGCGCTGGAGGACAGCCGGGCGAACAATCTGGCGGTGGAGAAGCTGTTTACTCCCTATATCTGGGGCCAGGAGATGGTCCTCCACCTGTTCAGCGTTCTAATTCTGGCGGCGTCGGTGGGGCTGTGCCTGACGGGAGCTATGTCCCTCGCCAATGCGCTGATGGCGGTCATCGTCTCTTTCCTGATCTTCTCCCAGATCCAGTCCGCGGGCAGCGGCGTGTCCGCCCTGCGTCTGGTGGGCAGTTCCATCGACCACGCCAACCAGGTAGACGACATCCCGGAGATGGACCAGCGTGGCACGGCCATCCGTCCGGAGAGCCACGAGATTGTATTCGACCATGTGAACTTCTCCTATGGAAGCCGCCCCATCCTCAAGGATGTGTCACTGATCATCCCGGACCGGACCACCACCGCCATTGTGGGGCCCTCCGGCTCCGGCAAGACCACCCTCTGCAACCTGATCGCCCGGTTTTGGGATGTGGACGGCGGCCGTGTGACCATCGGCGGCCGGGATGTGCGGGAGTACACGCTGGAGTCCCTCATGGAGCAGGTGAGCATGGTGTTCCAGCGGGTGTACCTCTTTGCCGACACGGTGGAGAACAACATCAAGTTCGGCTGCCCGGGCGCTACCCATAAGCAGGTGGTGGAGGCCGCTAAAAAGGCGTGCTGCCACGACTTTATCTCCGCCCTGCCGGATGGATATAATACGGTAATTGGCGAGGGAGGAGCCACGCTCTCCGGCGGAGAGAAGCAGCGCATCTCCATCGCCCGGTGTCTCTTGAAGGACGCGCCCATCGTCATCTTCGATGAGGCCACGGCCAATGTGGACCCCGAGAATGAGGACCAGCTCCAAAAGGCTATGGAGGCCCTGACGCGGGAGAAGACCGTGCTGATGATCGCCCACCGGCTCAAGACGGTGCGGGGCGCGGACCAGATCCTGGTGGTGGACCAGGGCCGCGTCGTCCAAAAGGGTACCCACGACGAACTGATCCGGCAGGCGGGCATCTACCGGGATTTCGTCTCCGAGCGGACGGAGTCCAGCCGCTGGACACTCTGAGCGTATAGCAAAATTGAAAACGCGGTGCAGGATCAGAATGTCCGCACCGCGTTTTTGATTGCTGAATGCTCTCTTATTGGGTACACGGGGCGGGCGTTTCTAAAATGACCTGTGCATCTGTAATTTTATACACCTAAAAAGATTGATAGCAGCCACTATATTGACTATGATGTTCTATGCTGCTGCCTAATCAAATCAGATTGAGAAGGTTTGAATTTCCTATTGACATATGTCCGAAAACGGATATAATATATATGAAATCGGATATTAAGGAGGCCGTGATGAACTGCGAAAGTGCAAGAAAATATGCCTATCTGTCTGCGGAGATCACTTCCCTATATCATGAAGCAGCTGTAAAAATAGGCGTTTCTGATACTGTCTTGGATATTCTGTATGTCCTTTGCGAGCAGGAAGGACAATGCCTTCAAAGCGACATATTCAGACTGACAGGGATCAGCCGGCAAACGATCAACTCGGCGATCCGCAAATTGGAGCGGGATGGGCTTGCCTATCTGAAGCAGGGGGAAGGCCGGAATACATTGGTCTGTTTGACCGAAAAGGGGCGGGATTTTTCTGCTCAAAAAGTCCGCCCACTATTCCAGATTGAAAATAAGATATGGAGCGAATGGACAGTCGATGAGCAAGAGCGGTATCTTCTATTCACACAAAAGTACCGGGACTCGTTCAAAAAATACCTGCATGAAGATCTGTAATCGTATCTGTCCTCGCCCATCAAGGAGCAGTTATGAACAGAGAAAATAAGCGCAAGCAGTATGAAAAAGGGTACTATAAAACACATGGGTGCAGCGACAGCTTCACCTGTAAGGTATGCGGCAGATTAGTCGTGCCCACCGGAGCGGGAAGCGACCACCGCAATCATTGCCCAAACTGTCTCAGCAGTCTGCATTTGGACATTGAGCCTGGAGATCGGGAAGCAGACTGCGGAGGGATCATGGACCCGGTGGGCGTTTGGGTCAGAAAAAATGGCGAGTGGGCGATCATCCACCGATGCAGGAGATGCGGGCATTTAAGTTCAAACCGGGTGGCGGCCGACGATAATCCCATGAAGCTGATGTCGATTGCGATGAAACCACTCTCCCAACCACCGTTCCCATTGGAAAAAATCGAGGAAATGACCGCTCTCATGGGCGGAGATGGACAGTTATCTTACGGATAAAAGCGGACACCATAAATCCGAACATATTGCTTGACAATGATTTTGAATATGGTATAATGGGCCACCGTCGGAGGACTTATCATCGTAGGGATAAGGCCGGATAAGATACCGAACAGGCGGTTTGCCGGAGGGTTACTCTTGCGTATGAGAGTGCCGGATAAGAAAACCGTTATGTGCGGCTTTCTTATCCGGCCTTTTTATTTTGCAGGGAGGGAAAGAAATGGACTTATTAACCGGGAAAATCCGACCAATCTACTTCAAGTATCTGTCCGCCGCCTTTGGCAGCGCCATGATCACATCGGTCTACTCTATCGTGGACATGGCGATGGTGGGGCAATATCAGGGACCGGATGGTACGGCCGCTTTAGCTGTTGTCGCTCCGATTTGGAACATCATTTACAGCCTGGGCCTGTTAATGGGGATTGGCGGCTCCGTTATCTTTAGTACCCTTCGGGGGCAAACGGAGCGCAAAGGTAAAGTTGAAAATGAATATTTTACAACGGCGGTGATCGGCGCCGCCGTATTGTCGGTGATAGCGTGGCTGGCAATTTTGTTCTTTGAAAAGCCGATCCTGCTGTTTTTCGGTGCGGACATCAATCTGCTTTCTCTGGCGCAGACCTATCTGGAACCGATTAAAGTCGTTGTGCCGTTTTTCCTGTTCAACCAGATGCTGGCTGCATTTTTGAGAAATGACGGCAATCCCGGGCTGGCAACAGCAGGTGTCTTGGCCGGCGGCCTGTTCAATGTTTTTGGCGACTATATCTTTGTATTTACCTTTGACATGGGGATTTACGGCGCGGGGCTTGCCACGGCGATAGGCTCCGGCATCTCGTTCTTCGTCATGCTGTCCCACTTCTGGTCAAAGAAAAATACACTGGCCTTTCAAAAGCCAGCCAGAATTTTTTCTAAGTTGAAGGAAATATCCGTGACAGGCTTCTCTACCTTCTTCATTGATGTTGCGATGGGAATTTTGACCGTCCTGTTTAACCGGCAGATCATGAAGTATTTAGGCACAAGCGCGCTGGCGATCTATGGCCCGATTGTGAATGTGAGTACCTTTGTCCAGTGCTGCGCGTACAGCGTTGGGCAGGCGTCACAGCCAATTATCTCCATCAATTTTGGCGCAAGGTATGGGCAGAGGATCAAGGATGTCCTGCGGTATGCGCTCTATACGGTCGCGGTATTCAGCGTTTTCTGGACGGCCCTTAGCTTGATTTGTCCGAACCTGTATATTTATATTTTCATGAAGCCGACAACGGAAATATTGGAGATGGCCCCCGCAATCATCCGCTGCTATGGACTTTCCTTTATTTTACTGCCGCTCAACATTTTTTCTACTTATTACTTTCAGGCGCTGATGAAGCCGAAAGCGGCATTTATCGTGTCTGTTGCCAGAGGCTTTATCATCAGCGGTATTCTGATCATGGTCCTCCCCGCCGTAGCGGGAGCCGATTCTATTTGGCTTGCCATGCCGGTTACAGAGCTGGCAGTCGCTGTGTATGCGGCGCATACCATTGTAAAATACACAAAAAAATTATCTTTTGAAAAGGGGCAAAGGTTATGAACACGCTTATTACCATCAGCAGGGAATTTGGAAGCGGCGGGCGGGAGCTTGGACGCAGACTGTCGGAGCTGCTGAATATCGCCTATTATGACCAGGAGATTATTACTGAGATCTCCAGGCGCACCGATCTGGCTGAGCGATATATCGAGCAGGTCATCGAGCAAAAGCCCATTCCCGCCTTCCCCCTCCATATTGGCCGCAGTCTTTATCCATTGTCGAATCCGATTTATGAGCAGAGACAGGCTGTTATGCTGGAGCAGAACAGGATCATCCGTGAAATGGCAAAAAGGTCAAGCTGTGTGATTGTCGGCCGCTGCGGTGACCACATTTTAGAGGATGTTCGACCGTTTCGCATATTTGTCTATGCCGAATTGGAACATAGGATCGCCCGGTGCATGGAGCGGCGCACGGCAGAAGAAGTGTATTCGTTGGAAGAAATGAAGCAAAAGGTGATTTCCGTTGATAAAAACCGGCGGAAATACTACGAATATTATACAGGGAAGAAATGGGGAGACCGGTTAAATTACGATCTCTGCGTCAATACCAGCAGACAAGAGATAAAGGAAATTGCGCTGGCCCTCAGCTCTTTTATTTCGTTGGGATAAATGATACCTCCAAAGAGAGAAGTAAAATGATCCGTGCAGTTGCATTTTCCATGACTTCCCTGCTATAATACCAGCAGGAAAGCGATTGGAGCGCGGCGTGGTTTGGCTCGGAATATCAAATTGGGAGGTATTTCAATGCGTACAGAAGGCTCTCCGGAGCAATCGCTCCGCCGTGTGCTGAAGGCGGCTGGCTACAGGATGCGGAAGTCCCGTGCGCCCATCAGCTCGGACAACCTTGGCGGCTATATGATCGTGGATATGTCCGGGAATGCGGTTGCGGCAGGCGGCCGCTTCGAGCTGACTTTGGAAGAGGTCCGGGAGTGGGTGCGAGACATGTGCTGACCGCGGCTGCGGCTGGGGGGCGTTCCTCCCTCAGCTGCTTTGCCTTGAGCATTCACCGCTGTGGTAAGCTGCCGATGCGGTTATCATGTAAAGAGTGCTTATCCAAATCAATAGAAAGAGAAAGGAATTTGCTTTATGAACAAGGGAGAACTGATTGCTGGTATGGCCGAGGAGAGCGGAGTCTCCAAAGCGGATACGGAGAAAGTCTTGAACGCATTTCTCTCCCAGGTTGAGAAAGCGTTGTGCGCGGGAGATAAGGTCCAGCTCACTGGCTTCGGCAGCTTTGAAGTGAAAGAGCGCGCCGAGCGTACCGGCCGGAATCCCAAGACCAACGAGCCCATTGTGATCCCAGCCGGGAAGATGCCAGTCTTTAAGGCTGGCAAGGTATTGAAGGACGCAATTAAATAAAGAAGCAGACGCCACAATGCAGCACCAACCTGAATATAAGTGTGAAGCACAAAACCGCCCCTCCGAGCATTTGCTCAGAGGGGCGGTTTTCATTCGCTGGCGCTTGTATTTCGTAGAAAACTTTCAAAGTATGGTAGAGTAGACCGGCCATAGCGTCGCTGCCACTCCCTTGGGTGAAGTTTGCGGACCTCATTCAGATCATCCCTGTAATCCGAAATATACGAAAAAACCTCCTGTACGATACGCGGCAAGTTGACCATCGTTTCTTTATATTCGTCCTGATCGACGAGTGCCGGTACAGTGGCATCTATGTACGCATTATCCTTGATTAAAATGGACTTTGTGTAGTCAAGGCCGGACTGGCTGCGCTGAGATCTGGCGGAGCTTTTGAAATGATAAGCATGGGGGTGGCGGATATGGGAACGAAAAGGAATGCAGATGAACAGGTCGTCCATGTATTCGATCAATAGACAGGAGTATGGCCTGTTTTTCTTTACGGCAATCTCCGGATACTGACTGTGGGGGTAATCTGTAAAAAATTTTGCTGATAGGCTGTGGATCTCCGCAATATACTCCATTTTTCGCCCCCATAACAAAAGAAAAGCGGGGAGGGCGATCCCTCCCCGCCGGATGGCTTCTTTCGGTCAATTTTTATTTTACCGTTGAGTCAGTACCGTCACTCAACATCTTCGCTCGGTCAATTTTTATTTTACCGACGAGTCAGAACCGTCACTCGTCTCATGCAGAAACCATCCCTGCTACTATTATTATAATGGCCGTCTGGAAATATGTCAACATGAAGTTTGGAGTGAAAATTTATAGTTCCAAACGACTGTCCCTATTATTTGCTGTTTGTATTTGCCCTCTACACAAAAAGTCCGCATTCATTGATTATCAGAAGGCGGGCCACCGTCATACAGCGCCGATGGCCCGCCTTCGACCCATTCTGGGCAGTTACTTCCTGCCCGCCACATAGCACAAAGGCAGTACACGCCCCCCGAGCAGAGTGTGTTCCGTCACCCAGAAATCGTGAGACGAAAGATAAGCAATGAATTCCCCGGCGTTCCATAAGTGGTAGACGCGAAAGCCGGTCCGCTCCATACCCCAGGTCCGCAGGCTGGCAAGTTTCCCCCCAGCGTGGATAAAAGTAGGAGCGAATAGCCACCCACCCGGCTTTAGGACTCTCCGAGCTTCCCGCAAAACCTTTTCCGGCTCCGGTAAGATATGCAGGGCATTGGCGATTACCACCGCGTCAAAGGTTTCCGAGGCATACGGCAACCGGGAAGCATCCTGTACCGAGAAATGAAGCCGGGAAGATCCGGTCTGTTTCTTCGCCTCCGCAATCATTTTGGAAGAGGCATCGGTGGCCTCCCACAACCGGACATACGGAGACAAGGGAAAGGACAGCTGGCCTGTGCCACAGGCCAGTTCCAATACATTCATATCCCGGGTGAGATGCGGACGAATGTGATTGCAGATTTCCGCATATATCGGTGCGGAGCGCCGCATGAATTTGCTGTAATGTGCGGCCATTCCCTGCCAGAAGTCCAGATCTGATTTCCTCATAGCAATATGCCTCTTTTGGAGTTAGTTCTTGATAACTAAAGAATACTCCAAAAGGCTCCGCGCTACAAGCATTTTTTGCAGAGGAAAGCCGCGTTGTAGACCAAACGGCCCGCAACGCGGCTTCCTTGCTATGTTAAGAGTTCTAACAACTGCCGGATGTTTTTCTTTCCGAAGGATACCTGCGCCCCATCATTGATGACCAGGCAGGGGACGCTCATCACCTGATACCTCTCCCGCAGGTCTGGGAAGTGGTTCAGGTCATAGACCTGGGCGGTGATGTGCGGATTTTCCGCGGCGATCCGCTGGGCCGCCGTCACCAGTTCCGGGCACATGGTACAGGAGAGGGAGACCAGAATCTCTAATTTGATAGGCTTCTGGACCGACTGAATCGCTGCTCTTGTATCTTCGTCCAGAGCCTGCCCCGGCCCGGCGGCATTGTAGAGGCCCAGGACGAAGGAGGTGAACTCGTGGCCGCCGGGGACCCCATGGAAAGCGAGGCCTGTCCAGCTCCCATCCGGCCGGCAGACCCGGACACAGGGCAGGTGCTCCATCTCTTCGGCTGTTCCTATCTCTGCTGTGAGCTTACTGCTCTGCGCCGCCAGTTCCTCCATATACTGCTTCAACTCAGCCGAAAGAGGCGTTTCGTCCAGATACAGCCGCAGGACCAGTGGAGCGGCCATCCGGGCAAATACCGTATGGAGCTGGGCCGGCATGCCCCCCGTAAAAAGTGTGCTGTTTGTTTCGGTGGATACCGCTGTTTCTTCTGCCCGGCTCACCGGAGCTTTGGGATGGATGCCGGTCTTTTCCTGCATGGCGGCGCACAGGTGTTCCAGCTCCGTGGCGGCAAGGGCGCCGTCTCCCACGGCGGTAACCACCTGGCGCAGAGGCTTGACACATACATCACCTGCGGCGTACAGGCCGTCCGCAGTTGTCTTTTGGCTCCGGTCTGTGAGGATATAGCCCTGGTCATTCAATTCAGCCAGGCCGCGCACCAGCTCCGTGGCCGGCTCATAACCGGCAAAAACGAACACGCCGAAGGTCTCTCCGTCCGCCGCATGGTGCTTGGTCACTTGACCGGTTTTGGTATTCCGGTACCGGAGATAGCGGAGAGAAGTGTCGCCGGACACCTCCTCCACCTCTGTGTTGGTGAGAACGGTGATCTTCTCGTGGTTTCTGGCTGCATCCGCTGTTGCCTGGGCGCAGGTGAAGTCGTCTCCCCGGATGAGAATGGTCACCTGGCGGGCGTACTTGGTCAGGAACACGCTCTCCTCCGCCGCAGCAAAGCCGCCGCCCACCACAAAGACATCTTTCCCGGTGAAGAACTCTCCGTCGCAGGTGGCGCAGTAGGCCACGCCCCGCCCACGGAACTGCTCCTCCCCCTGGAAGCCCACCATGCGGGGATGGGCGCCGGTGGCCAGGAGGACACCGAAGCACCTCAAATCGCCCCGGCCGGTGCGTACGGTCTTTATGTCACCGGAGAGCTCCAGCCCGGTGACCTCGGCCAGCAGAAATTCAGCGCCGAAGCCCTCCGCCTGCTTCCGCATGGTCTCGGTAAGCTCCGTCCCACTGGTCCTGCCCACGCCGGGATAGTTCACCACTTCCGAGGTAATGGTGATCTGCCCGCCGAAGTGGTCCTTCTCCACGACCACTACCCGGTAGCGGGCACGGGCCAGGTAGAGGGCGGCAGTGAGTCCCGCTGGACCGCCGCCGATGACCACGACATCGTAGAAATTTGCCGTCTGCTCCATGGCTTAAAGCTGCCCCACCAGATCCAGACTGGGCTTCAGAGTCTCGGCGCCAGGCTGCCACTTCGCAGGGCATACCTCGTCTCCGTGCTCCGCCACGAACTGGCACGCCTGTACCTTCCGCAGCAGTTCGTCGGCGTTCCGGCCCACATTGCCGGCGTTGACCTCATAGGCCACGATTTTCCCCTCGGGGTTGACAATGAACCTGCCCCGCTCCGCCACGCCGTCGGCTTCGATGTAGACCTCAAAATCCTTTGCCAGACAATGTGTGGGATCAGCCAGCATGGGATACTGGATCTTCTGGATGCGCTCGGAGGCGTCATGCCACGCCTTATGGACAAAGTGGGTATCGCAGGAAACGGAGTAAACTTCGCAGCCGATGGCCTGGAATTTATCGTAGAGGTTTGCCAGGTCCTCCAGCTCCGTGGGGCACACAAAGGTGAAGTCGGCGGGATAGAAGAAAAACACGCTCCACTTTCCCAGTACATCCGCCTTGGTAGCGGTGCGGAAGGCGTTATTCTGATAGCACTGGACGGAGAAATCGGCAATTTCTTTTTGAATCAGGGACATAGGAATACCTCCATTCATAATTTCGCCGGTTAGCGATGACTAACCGCATAAAATTATACAACTTTCAGAGAGATGCGTCAAGCGGCGCTTAAGGTTTTCTGAAACGGATCGTAGCCCCTATGTATTTCAGAGAAGGATAAAGAAACAATCAATACTGGGTGGGCGATGTGGGGCCTGAAACGAAATTTACCATTTTACTTTATCAATATTGCAAGTGGAATGCCCGCAGGACACATCCTAAAGAAGGCCTGCGGGCATTCGCTTTTCTCATATCAGTGTATAAGACGGCAGGGCTTGGCTGCACCTTAGGACATCAGATAATGAGCTGCATCCTGCCACTGGGCCGGGGGATAATCCTCCGCTTTGAGCTGTTTCAGGGCCTGACGAACGCGCTCACGGCTGCACAGCAGTCTCAGATCCGAGAGATAGAGACAGCCTACAAGCTCCTGGAGATCTTCCAGGAGACACTTTTCATCTGCCATTCTACTCACCACTTGGAGAGGATGCGGCCATATCATCATCACCTGTACCCTCCAATGGGGTGGGCGGCATCTCTTCTCCACCATCACTCAGGACAAAGGCATCCGTCTCCAGATCCTCGTCATCGTCATGCTCCGGCGTATCGCCTCCCTGGGCGCTCAAATCATCCGAGGCGCCGCTGGAGGTATCTTCCTCCTCAGACGCCTGGGCGGCCTCCCCAGCGGCCTCGCCGCCGGATGTATCTTCCGGGGAATCCGCCGCCTTTTTGCGGGAAACCCGCTTGCGTTTTGGCTTTTCTTCGACCGGTGTTTCCGGACCAGCCTCGCCGGTCTGCTCGCTTTCACCGGAAGGCAAGGGAGCTTCAGGCGGGTCCAGCCCGCCTCCCTCCGCCTGGGCTGCGGGGGCGGTCGCCTCCTCCTCGGTGCCAGCCTCCAGGACGGGGGCTATGCCTTCTGTCCTGTCTCCGGCGGGATCTGCCCTCTCCACACCGGGCGCTTCCTGAGAAACGCCCACGGGTGAAGATTCCGCAGCGCCTGAAGCTGTGATACCGTCCAAGCTGCGGCTGTCCATGGTCTCATCATGCTCTGTGTAGCTCATAGTCTGGCTCCTTTCTGATTGGGCTAAGTTGTTCGCTTACTGCGGCTGTCATTGGCTGGCCTCACCTCCCTTAAAGAACCGCAGGCGACCCTCCTTCCGGATGACGAAGTAGTGCCGCTGATTGATATGTAAAAGCCGGTGCTGTTCCAAATCGGACAGGGACAAAAGCACGGTCACATCCTGAGACTGCTGCGCCAAAAGGATGCTGACAAGCTGTTCCCGTCCCGGCTCCACCGGCAGGACCGCGAATGCGTCGATTTTCCCACTCTCCCTTCCCCGCTCCAGCAGGAAGCAGAGCTTATAAGGCGGCCTCCGGCTGGTGAGCTGAAGCGGCGGGCCTACGGCGAGAGACAGCAAAATGTCCAGCGCGCACAGCATCTCGGGGTCTGCCTCCTGCCCCCGGAACTCCGCCAGACATACGAGATCGTCTCCCACGGGGACCAGTTCTCCCGCATAGCGCAGATAGCGCAGTATCGCCTCACAGTGGGACTTGGCTTTGGCTGGATCGCGGAGGCGCATAAGCGGAAGAATCTGATCCAGCCGCATATAGCGGACCTCCCGCAGGATGTCGAGGAGAAACCGCTGGTCATTTGTCAAAAGCATTGATTTTCACCGCCTTTCTCACTCCCTGCCGGGGCTCCGCCTATGCTGTTGAGATAGGGGTCAAGCAGAAGATCGCTTTGCGATTCGCAGATGGCGTTAAAAATGACCGCCATGGTATAGGCGGTCGAGTTCTTGACATTGCGCTGGTTTTGCCGGAGCTTCCCCTCCACGGACTGGAGGATGGTGCTGTCCAGATCCCACAGGCGGGAGCGCACATTGGCCTGGGGCAGGACAGCCTTCCCGATCCGATATTCCTGGGTATAAAACAGCCGCTCAATGGCATTTTCAAACACCTTTGCCGTTTCCGGGTCAAAGACCCACAGGGAACAGTTCTCCAGAATCTGCGCAAGCTGTTCCTGCTCGGACAGGTTTCTCCACCATGGCCCCAGTCCGTCCATCCGGTCTCCGGCGCCGGACGGGCAGGACAGACTGAATTCAGTATGAATCCCATCAGTATGATTTAAGTCAATATAACTGGAGTCCCGCTGGTCAACTTCTGGAAGTTCCGTTTCCGAATCTCTTGAAGTTCCGGATTGAGACTTCAAGAAGTTCGGGCCTGGGACTTCTAAACCGGCCGCAGTGCCTCGCTGCTCCGGCTGAGCGGGGACAAGAAGTTCCGATCCCGCACTTCTTGGGGAGGCGGGAGGGGCCTGTGCCTCGTGCGGCTCCGGTGGAGTACGCCCCTTGCCGGATGGCCCTGTCTCCAAAGCCGACCCACCAGCGGGTACCGGCTGCTCCCCTCCGGCGGCCTCATGTTCCGGAGGTACAAAGGGGGCGCTGCCGCCTGCCGTCTCCCGGTGCTCCACCAGGGCAAGGTAAATCTGATTGGCGTCTCCGCGGCCGCACCGGCGCTCCCAGATCAGGCCGGCGGAGGACAGTTCTTTCATCGCCTCAATGATTTTGTGATAGCTCACCTGCATTTCGCTGGACAGAGAGCGGCGGGTGTAGATGATGAACACCTCTCCGTCGTCATTGAGCCAGCCGTTGAGCCGGGAGAGCTGGAAGCGGTTGAGTAAAAAGGTGTAGGTCACCTTAGCCTCCAGTGAGAGCCCTATGTATCGGGGATCGGTAAACAGCCAGCGGGGCATCTGCAAATGGTAGATATTCTGAATGTCCCCCTGCTTCATCAGTGGGAAAGACGGCTTTTTCGTTATTGGTGCTGCCTTCATTGGGACCATCTCCTTTTTTACACAAGTTTGTTGATTGTCAGCGGCGTAGGGACATGGAACGGCTTATGGCCCGCCCACTTCATCCGGGGATGTTTCGATCAGGTCAAAGGCGCCATAGGGGGCCTCAGTGTCCGGCGACTGGGAGGAGACACGATCCAATTCCGGGTCCAGAAGTCCATAGTCGTATTCCTGCCGGAGGATCTGATCCCGCTCCTTGTGAGGAGCCGTCTCCCCGCCGGCTTCTTTTTGGCCAGGGGTTGCCGGCGCCGTATTTGCCGGCTGAGCGGGCGGAGGACCGGCCTCCGGCGCGGACGGCGCTGGCCGGGACTTGGCCCGGGCCTTCCTTTCGGCCTTGGCCAACTCCTCCTGGCGGCGCCATTCAGGGGTGTACCGTCATAAGCCTTATAGCGAATTCCCAGGCTGGGGATTACCAGAGTACCAATGCTGCCATCGTTCCGCTCTACTTCGCTCACCGCTGTGAACTGGGTCGCTGGAAGCGTGGGAACATCTCCCCACTGGATGGGGTAGCTGCTTCCGGAACTATCGGGGTAAATGCTCCCACTTCCTGAATTGATCCCGTATTCCAGTGAAGAGCCGCTGTTGATGGAGATCCCGGGGGCGCTGTCGGCCAGGGGATCAAGAAAGTCCACCGCGTTTGTGCCACCGTAGTTATACTGAGCCCCGTAGACCTCTTCGTAGGAAGTGCTCCCATAGAAGTCCTTGGGCGCCGGTGTTTCAAAGTTGTAGTCCGCAGCAAGGGCCGGCGTAGTCATCAGCATGAGCCCCGCCAGGGACAGGCAAAGTCCCCTGAGCCTTTTCACGATTCACTTTCCTCCTTTTCCTCCGCATCCTCCTTGATGGCAAACCAGTAACTGTCCTGCCCGTCGTAGGCCTCCACCAGATGGGTGCGGCTCCCGCCATACATCTGGATAGTGATGATCCTGCCGGCGAGCTTATGGGCCAGCTTGCTGGGAAGCTCCACGCTTGCGTCTCCAGCCGGGTATTCCCGGAGCTTCGTCAGATCCAGCGTAGGGGTGCGGGTGGAAATCTTCTGCTTGCCCAATTTCTTATAGGCGACGCCTCGGGCGTTCATAGCATAAATTACTGCGCGGGGCCGTTTCATGATATAAATAATGCCCCCGGTACCTGCAAGCAGCAAAAGCCCTCCCCCGGCGAGGAGCCACATGGGATTGAGGCCAGCCAGGAATCCCACCGGACTTCCAAGGTAGGTCACGGTGTACTTGACTGCTTCAACACCCTCGGCCTTTATTTCGCCGGTATAGCTGGCCGTTGTCACATATCCGGTAGCTACACTTCTGCTCCCCGTAGCGGTATAAGTTGCCGTAGCCGTGTATGAAGTGGGAACCAGCGTATCATCGGCCAGGCCGGTCCCTGTCACGGTCCAGGAAATGTCACTCAGCTTCAAGGTGCTTCCGTTTTTGACAGTAGTAGTAGGGACATAGGAGGGATCGTTTCGGTCCAGGCCTGTAAACTGCTTGGTATCGGTAATCGTATAGTATTTAGTGGTATAGCCTGCGGCTTCGGTTTGGATTGTAGTGTGGTCCAGAGTCAGCACTCCGGAATAGCCATCCTTGTTGTACTCCATGCTGGCATCCAGCTGTTCCAGAATAGCCGCAAGATCATCTACATCTGTTTCCAGCGTGACGACCTCCGTTTGGATTTTAGAATCCTCGAATGTCTGTTCCTCTTTGACCGTTTCAAGATGGTGGTAGGAATAGCCCTCCACCTCGAAAGGCTCCTCTACCAGACCGCTGGGGTCTGCATCAGGGGGAAGCATATAGGTTTTGACGATGAGCTGTCGGCCATCCCGATTTTCGGATATTACATCCTCGGGAATATAGGCGGCGGAGGCAGTGACCGTCAGCATACAAAAAAGCGCCAGCAGGATTGCCACTTTTTTCATACCTTACACCACCAGCCTTTCCAGAGCGCCAGGACCAGTGCGGGGACTCCGATGGCAAGCCCAGCCCAAATGAATTTGTGTTTCGTCATACTGTGATACCTCCGTTGAGAAAGAATTTTATGGACAGCTCTTGCGTAGAGCATGATCCATCTCTGATGTGCGTCAAACAGTCCAGGGAGCGGTCCAGCGCCTGCATGGTGTTCCGCTTATGACGCTTGATAAACGGCGTGAGAAACAGGATGTCCCCGTCATCAGTGAGTGTGAAAATGATGCGGACCAGGTTTTTGCTCTTGGCTCGCAGTTCATAGAGCGCCTGGTAACGCTCGATGCAGAAGTGCTTGACATAGGGCTCGCGCATGACTGCCGCTGGAGATTGTAGGAGAAGGGCAAAAAGCGAAAGCAGCTTTTGCCGTTGCTTTTCATCCAGCAACCCAAAGAACTCCAAAAGGGGAACGCTCCCCTCAGCCGGTACAGCAATCAGCAGTTTCATTGGCAACCATCTCCTTCCCGTTGCTGGCCTGATTTTCCGACAGTTCCAGAAGCCGTTCTACAAAACCCAGACAAAACAGCGACAGGGCTGGTGCGCAGCCGGCCAGCCACCAGATGGGATCAGGGAGCGGTTTCCGAATGGTATCATAGACAAGCCGCCTCCGCTCAATATGGATTTGATCTGGGAGGCATCCAGTTTGCCGTCTTCAAAAGCGGCGCGGAGCTTTTTCCCTTTTGCCGTGGAAATAGAGGCACTCCCTTCCGAAATAAACTGATAGATGCACTCCTGAAGGCTATGGTCCTCCACGAAGCTGATTTCATACGCAGCCAGTTGTCCCAGTCGTTTTCCGCTATTCATCAGCAGAAGCAGCGGACGGTATAATGTAGCATAGCGGCAATACTTGGATACCTTATCCCTGGTCAGTTCATACTCCTGTGCGATTTTTACATCCGTATGGGACTTTTCCTGAGTGTCAGGAGAAGTTGTTTCAAAAGTCTGGAGATCCGTGCGGCGCCCCTGGCGCTTGAGCATATTGTAGTGGGCCGCAATGCAAAGGACTCTCTGAGAAAACAGCATATCCGCGAGGGACCGCTGCCGGAAGTTCATCTCATAGAACAGGTCTTCCGCGGTTTCCTGAGTTAAGTCTGTCCGGATAACGGCTGGGATTGTAGTCAATCCAGCAATCTTTGAGGCATTGACCCGATTGTGGCCGCTAATTATAATATAGGTGCCCTCAGCAGTTTTCCAGACCAGAATGGGAGACTGAACTCCATGCCGCCTGATGCTCTCCACCATGTCCTCCAGCCGCGCTCCGGTATAGAGAGGGAAATGCTCCTCGTGGTCGGGAAAACCACTCAACTGGGCCAGCGGAAAATCACAAAGCGTTCCACCCTCCATAGGAGAGGGGAGATCATCGCGATTGAAAAAGCATTGGTAGGCTCCCTCCTCCGGCGGGCCATTTGCCATCGCCGCCTCCGCTTCACTTCGTTTCCGTTGCCGGAGTGCGTCCTGCACTTTATTTCTGGCCATAGGATAGCACCTCTTGTGCGACGGCGGAGTAAGCCTTTGCAGCGGGGTTGTTCGGCTCGTATGCAAAGATACTGGCCGCTCCAATGGGATGTTCTGCAACACGGATTGAGAAATCAATGGGGGAGGAAAATACGGTAAATGCGTTGCCGTAGTCGGCTTGGATCTCGTCCTGTATGCCCCGGCACAGATTGGTACGCCCTTGGTACATCGTCAGCAAAATACCACCGACAGCTAATTTGGGGTTAATCCCTTGGCGGATTGTCTGAATGACCTCCAAGGTATCAGCCATGTCTTCCATAGCCAAGTAGTGGGCCTGCACGGGGACAATGGCTTGATGGGCCGCAGCCAGCGCATTGATGGTCAGCAGATCCATACTGTGACCACAGTCAATTAAGATGTAGTCATACTGCGACTGGAAAAGATCCAGGACACGAGCCATAACCAGCTCACAGGGAGTACCGCCGGTCTCTCCGCCGCGGTAACGGCTGCTCATTTGCAGAGCGACCAGCCGGCTGGACACACCAGCCAGTTTGGAATTTGCCGGGATGTAGTGAATGCCAGCCCCCTCAATGACCGCCCTATTTACAAAGAGTTCAGGCTCGGTATCATCCAGCACTGCATTCATCAGATTTGCAAGCGTGTATTTCAATGATTTAGGGTCAGAGCGCATTACTTTTGTCAGATCGCCTTGGGGATCATTGTCTACCAGAAGAACGGCCTTTCCTGCTGCGGACAAGGCGGCCCCGAGGTTAGCGCAAGTTGTGGTTTTACCGACACCACCTTTGGAGTTTGTGATCGCCAAAATAATCGCCATTCTATGTACCCTCTTTCTTTCGTGAGAATTAAACCCGGAATAGGAAACGCCCACCCTCGGCGTTATGCCTGGAGTGAGCGTTTCCAGCTCGCTCCGACATGACTGCCCCCCTTTTTTATGGAGTATCGAAATGTCGGAGCCAACAAATATGGCGAATATGTTCTGGAATTTGGACAAAATCAGCGAAACAACAGCCATTCATAGTGGTTTCCGACTTTGCCCTATTATATCTCATTCGTCGATACGGCGCACGATACCAGTCGCTTTCATCTATAAACTCCTCCTGCGGTTGTAGTTACAGCCCTTATTATCCGCAGGTTTCTTTTGCCTATGCGGCGCAGCCAGTGGTTTCATTTGGAAAGAAAACGCGGACATTGACAGCCGGAGGGGAGGCGCTTACAATAAAACCGACACAGATAGAACAAACGCGAGAGGGGAGAGGAAAATGACAACCGACATGCTGCGCTGCGCCCTGCGGGGGGTAGCGGCCTACCGGCCTGTTGTGGATGAGCCAGTGATGCGCCTGGCGCTGGGGGTACTGGATAAGCTGTCCGCCGGGGACGGCAGCGGGGCCGTGGAGGACTACGCCCGGCTGTTCTATGCCCTGCGGAGCGCGGGGAGCCGGAGCCTGGGGGAATGGCTGGACGGCCGGCTCCGGGATCGGGAATCCCCTATGCCGCTCTGGCGGAGCGGGGCGGGGAGGACCCCGCCCTGGAGGCGGCCGCCCGGCGGGATATTGAGACGTTCACCCTGCTGGCGGAGCTGGACTGGGACCAGGTGCTCGCTGAGGTAGGGGGGAAAGCGCCGCGGGAGTATGGGCCGGTGCTGGCCAACCTGCCCCGGTGGCGGGGGAGCAGCCCGTTTTCTTTTGCGGAGCTGACGGAGTTCTACCGGGCCAACGGCGCGGGGCTCTTTGCCCGGCACCGGGCTTTCCTGTGGGAAGATGGGGCGCTCTGCCCGGTGGAGCAACCCGACTGTCCCGGCGCGGACGAGATGCTGGGCTATGAGCTCCAGCGGAACCGGGTCATCGCCAATACCAGGGCCATGCTGGAGGGCAACCTGGTGAACAATGTACTCCTGTATGGCGACAGCGGCACCGGCAAGTCCGCCACGGTGAAGAACCTGCTCACCCTGCCCGGCTTTGAGGCCCTGCGCCTCATCGAGGTGCAGAAGGAGGGGCTGGCTGATCTGCCCCGGCTCATCCGTACCCTGGGCGGGCGGCGGCTGAAATTCATCCTGTTCATCGATGATCTGGCCTTTGATCAGGACGACAAGACCTACTCCGCCCTCAAGACCATCCTGGAGGGCGGCTTAGAGCGGCGGCCCGCCAACGTGGCAGTCTATGCCACCTCCAACCGCCGGCGGCTGGTGCGGCAGACCTTCTCTGACCGGGCGGGGGACGAGGTGGACGCCAGTGAGACCATTCAGGAGAAGACCTCCCTGTCCGACCGCTTCGGCCTGCGCATACCCTACTTGGCGCTGAACCAGGCGGAGTTCCTGGAGCTGGTGGAGGGGATGGCGGAGCAGGCGGGGATTGCCTTGGACCGGGATAGTCTTCGTGCCGAGGCGGTCAAGTGGGAGATGCGCAGCCCGGGCCGGACGCCGCGAACGGCAAAACAGTTTATTGCCAGCCTGAGCTTGTGACCGGGTGTCCCGCATCTCCCACGGGCGCGGAAGCGCCCCGCCGCTCCGCGGCGTACAAGCGTTTTGCCGGAGGCAAAACCTTGGTTGAGGCGAATTGACTTCGCCTCAACCGAATGGAAAAAAGGGGCCCTCACGGGAGGGAACCTCCCGTGGGGTGAGATGCGCAGCCCGGGCCGGACGCCGCGAACCGCCAAGCAGTTTATCGCCAGCCTGAGCGTGCGGAGAGGGCAGATATAGAAAACAGGCCGCCCCATGGGGCGGCCTGCGCGGTTTGAAGCGGGTCAATCGTCAAATTGCAGCAGCTTGTAGGGCGGAATCTCCAGCGCTTCCGCGATGAGGAAAAGGGTGCTCAGGGAAATGCCCACTGCCATGCCGGGGGCCTCCACCTGGGAGAGAAAGCCGGGGCTGATTCCTGCGCGCTCGGCCAACTGCTCCTGGCTCAGCCCCCGTAGCTTTCGGAAGTAGGAGATGCGGATGCCGATGGCGATATAGTGATCCCGAAACCGGGCGTTGTGCTCCTCTTTTTTCATTGCGTCTCACCCTTATGTAAGGGTATCATCTTGACAGATAGATTATTACATGCTAAAACATAGATATTACTAGTATAGAACTAGTATAACTGCGTGTATAGCAGAGGCAGACCCTCACTGCCGCAAATTGCGGTTGACGGCGGGGCCGGGCTGTGGTACAGTACATGTGGAAAGCAAGCTTTACAATTCGACGAGAGGAGCACATGACATGAAGCACAATCGGATGCGCCGGCTGCTGGCCGGCGTCACGGCGGCGGCCCTGCTGGCCGCGCCCGCGCTGGCGGCGGAAGATACCGCTCCGGCCCCTCAGATGCCCGACGCCTGGGCGGTGGGAGAGCTGGCGGACAGCTACGCCATGGGGCTGGTGGACGACAACTACACTACGTACATTCAGAGCACCATCACCAGCGAGCAGCTCTCGGCCATGACCGGCATCGTGGCCGACAAGCTGGCCCTGCTGGAGCTGCCCCAGCGGGCGGCGGACACCGAAGGACTGGTGGTGGACACCACCCGGGGCGGCGTGATGAACGCGCTGTACCAGGAGGCGGCCGCCTACGACATCGACGGCGTGGAGGAGGGGGCCGCGGCCTTCCTCACCGGCCTGGGCGTGGTCAGGGGCGATCAGGCCGGCGGACTGAACGAGGACCGGCCCTGCACCTATCAGGAGGCCATGGTTATGGCCGAGCGGCTGATCCTGGCCCTCTATGACGCCAACGACGCCGGCTCCAGAGGTCTGCTGTGGAAGGCCGTCAACGGGGACAACACCCTCTACCTGCTGGGCACCATCCACATGGACCGCAGCAACGTCTATCCCCTGCATAAGTCGGTGCGGGACGCCCTGGACGCCTCCCAGGTGGTGAGCTTCGAGCTGGATCTCAACGACCAGGAGGGCATGGCCCTGCTGGCCCAGCTCCAGGCCTACTCCGACGGCACCACCCTGGCCGACCACATCAGCCCGGAGCTGTACGCACGGGTGCAGGCGGCGGCGGTGAGCCTGGGCATGGAGCCCAACGGCTTTGACGCATATAAGCCCTGGGCCCTGGCCTCCACCTTCGGCGTCCTGAGCCTCCAGGACGACACCACCGGCGCCAACGCCATGGCCATTGATGTGTATGTCAACGCCTACGCGGTGAACGCGGGCAAGACCATCGACTCCGTGGAGACCTACGCCTTCCAGGGCGGCATCTTCGACGGCCTGTCCGCCGAGTACCAGGAGGCCTATCTGGACGCCAGCCTGGCCGGGTACGAGGGGATGCTCAACGGCGAGGCGGCCGACGAGGCGGCCCAGGCGCTGGCCCAGGCCCAGCAGGAGCAGATTGCCGCCATGTTCGACGCCTGGAAGGACCGGGACCCCGATGCCCTGGCGGAGGTCTACGACAAAGAGGCCATCCTCAACAGCGATGACGAGCTCAACTCCAAGCTGTTCACCGAGCGGGACCCCGGCATGATTGCCGCGGCGGCGGAGTATCTGGAGACCGAGGGGGAGAATACGTTCTTCCTGGCCGTGGGCGCGGGCCACATGGTGAATCCGGGCGGCATTGTGTCCGGCCTGAAGGAGCTGGGCTACACCGTAGAGCTGGTACCCTGAATACCCGAATAAAAGATATGGGCCGCCGCACGCAACGGGTGCGGCGGCTGAGGCTAGCAATAAACCCTCCTGCCAAAGGCTTCGGAGGGAAGGATAGTGTGAAAGGGAACCGTCAGGGTTCCCTTTCACGTTTGATTAAACGACTTTTTGAAGCTCCTTTAGAGCTTCAAAAAGTCCGGCAGCCTGTTGAAAAGTCTTTTTCGACAGGCTGGGCCGCCGCACGCAACGGGTGCGTCGGCTTTTCTGTGCCGGGGCGAAAACTTCTGATTGCTTTCTACAGGGGTGGATGATAGGATAAAGGAAGAATATGAAAACCGGAGGGTCTGCCATGATTTTCAAGGGCAACTTTTTATACACTCCCGCGCTGGGCGAGCTGACCGTGCGGGAGGGGGAGTACCTGGTGGTGGAGGGGGAGAAGTGCGCCGGCTTTTACCGGGCGCTCCCCCAGGAGTACGCCGGGCAGTCGGTGACCGACTTCGGCCGGGCGCTGGTGCTCCCCGCCTTCTGCGACCTCCACCTCCACGCCCCCCAGATGGTGAACCGGGGCGTGGGCTACGACCAGGAGCTGCTGCCCTGGCTGGAGACCTACACCTTCCCGGTGGAGGCCCGCTACGGCGACGCGGACTTTGCCGAGGCGGCGTGGAAGCGGTTCCTCAACCGGATGTGGGCCAACGGCACCCTGCGCTTTTCCGCTTTTGCCACCATCCACAAGGAGGCCGCCTGGCGGCTGATGGA